>ENA-UPAD01000756-UPAD01000756.1-bioreactor-metagenome-genome-assembly--contig:-NODE-756-length-41654-cov-17.111493_pt1 | contig 41654 bp, 41 predicted proteins | sample MGYA00238179_ERZ772710 | MGnify/ENA primary metagenome ERZ772710 (study PRJEB29004, sample SAMN07631245) | bioreactor metagenome | isolation source: Switchgrass digestor | place: USA: Dartmouth...
GCATTTCCAGTGATATCTCCAGCCAATTTACCGTTAGCGTCTCTAATAGCAACAGCATTGGCTGTAGCAGTTGTTGAAGGGCTATATCCACCAACTTTGGCTGAATCATTGACTGTTGCTAATATAGTAACATTAGCGCTTCCATCAAAATTGGCACTACCTGAAGCGTTGCCACCGAGTGATATAGTTCTTGCCGTTGCTAATTTTGTAGCATCAGCAGCTAAAGTAGCAGTGGCTGCGTTTCCCAATATATCCCCAGCCAATTTACCGTTTTCATCTCTAACAGCAACAGCATTAGCTGTAGCTGTTGTAGCTGGACTGTAACCTCCTACTTTAGCTGAATCATTGACTGTAGAGCTTATTGTAACATTTGTAGAACCATCAAAGCTAGTGCTGCCGCTTACGTCACCACTTAAGGTTATCGTTCTAGGTGTTTTAAGCTTAGCCGCTTGAGACACTGTAGTAGATATAGTCTTATCTGCAGTGCCATCAAAAGTGACACTGCCTCTAGCATCTCCACTGAGTGCTATAGTTCTTGCTGTAGCCAATTTTGTAGCTGTAGCAGCATTTCCAGTTATATTCCCTGGTAAAGCCCCATTAGCATCTCTTACAGGAACTGTACTAGCTTCAACAGTTTCTGAAGGACTATATCCTCCTACTTTGGCTGAATCATTGACTGTTGCTAATATAGTAACATTAGCGCTTCCATCAAAATTGGCACTACCTGAAGCGTTGCCACCGAGTGATATAGTTCTTGCCGTTGCTAATTTTGTAGCATCAGCAGCTAAAGTAGCAGTGGCTGCGTTTCCCAATATATCCCCAGCCAATTTACCGTTTTCATCTCTAACAGCAACAGCATTAGCTGTAGCTGTTGTAGCTGGACTGTAACCTCCTACTTTAGCTGAATCATTGACTGTAGAGCTTATTGTAACATTTGTAGAACCATCAAAGCTAGTGCTGCCGCTTACGTCACCACTTAAGGTTATCGTTCTAGGTGTTTTAAGCTTAGCCGCTTGAGACACTGTAGTAGATATAGTCTTATCTGCAGTGCCATCAAAAGTGACACTGCCTCTAGCATCTCCACTGAGTGCTATAGTTCTTGCTGTAGCCAATTTTGTAGCTGTAGCAGCATTTCCAGTTATATTCCCTGGTAAAGCCCCATTAGCATCTCTTACAGGAACTGTACTAGCTTCAACAGTTTCTGAAGGACTATATCCTCCTACTTTGGCTGAATCATTGACTGTAGCTGATATAGTGACATTAGCTGAACCATCAAAAGTTGTGCTACCTGAAGCATCACCACTGAGTGCTATAATTCTAGCTGTAGTAAGTTTAGCAGCTTGAGCAGCATTATTAACAGTAGTTGCTATTGTAGCATTTGCCGAACCATCAAAAGAAGCACTACCAGTGGCGTCACCACTGAGTGATAATGTTCGTGACGTCTTAAGTTTAGTAGATGTTTCAGAGTTGCCTAAGATGTCTCCAACCAATTTGCCATCAGCATTTCTAACTGCTACATTATTAGCATCGGCGTTTTGACTAGCATGAAAACCATCTAAAGTATCAGCGTTGATACCTCTTAGATTATTCCAGGCAGTAAGACCATCTCCAACTTTGATTGTTTTTGTAGTGATATCAATTGCTATTTCACCTTCTTGTAATAGTGGCAGGTCTACTCCATTTAATTTTGCAACATTAGCTGTAGTTCCACGTTTAAACTTTATTACGTTTGCCATATTATTTACCTCCTTTATTCTTCTGTGTTTCTTTCTTAAAACTTTCTTCCAATTCCTGTTGCCATCGAGCCATCTTTTCTTTATCTTCTTCATCCATCGTTGCTAAGTAAATATCTTTAGTTAACTGCTCCATCTTTTCTTCAGCCTTAGGTGGAACCTTAGAGTCTCCAACATAGTAAAAGTATATTCCATTGCCCTTCTTAACTATGTGAAGACCCTTAGATAATCCAGTGGCAACTAGTGGTTTTTTAGTTCATCCTTTAAAACTTCCAAACTTGCTTCAATAACTTTTATGTTTTCACTCATCTTATCAGAGTCAGGGTGGGCTTTGATTATGTATATTCCAGTCTCTATAGCTTTGACTCCTAAAGCATTTTCTATGTTATTACTTTTGCTAGGCAGTTTTTTATCCAACAGCTTCAATAACCACCCTACTAACCATTCAGGCTTTAAATATCCTATCAATATCATGCCACCTATACTAAGTATCGCAGTTAAAATTTCTCCCATATTACTCTACCTCCTTAGATTTTTTAAGCCCATAAAGGGCTCTCATGTGCCATACAATCAATTTTACCCTTCCAACCTATATAATCTATCAGAACGCTATGTCTGAATCAACGTAGGACCTACTACGCTTAGGTAACCTATGGAATGCTGATTAATCCTTAATATGTCTCATGGAATCCATTGTTTCTATAGCAAGGTCACCACAATCTATAACAGCATCCGCACTTCTTGTATTTAAACGTCTACTATCATTCCATGAAATCCCATCACCCCCTACAATTATTTGTGTTCTGTTAGCCTCTCTATCTTGAAACACTCTTTCAAAGTTAGTAATAGCAAATTCTGCTTTAATAAGATTTGGATTTTCATTAGTCCAATTTTCTAATGTATCTGTTCTCATCCTGATTTTAGTTGCCATCAGACAACACCTCCATCAATAATGCAATCACTTACAATGCCTACCTCAGGATAATCAAGTTCTAACCATGTGTGCACACCATCTCCAACTTTAAGGGTCCAATCCGTTATACTGGATGTTATAGGGTCAATAACATATTCTAGCCCTATTTCTCCTAAAGCTAAGATGGGATTATATTGTTCCCACTCCTCTTTTGTGCCTCTCCTAAGCTTAATACGCACTGCCATAACAACACCTCCTTTTTAGTCTATTAAATAGTCTTCTGAAGAAGCTTCACCACCATCAAGCACATAAGTGTAATACTCTTCATCAGTAAATGCATCACCGCAGTAAGCTAAGTCTGAAAAATAGTTGGTCCCTGCATAACCTCCTAATAGATACCAAAGACTCTCAAATTGGTCAAATAAAGGACGCTGGGATGTAACCGTCAACGGCGACTCAGGGTCATAGAAGTTTGGCGTGGGCTCATAGTAAAATGCAACCCAAGCATACTCAGTTACTGGGACATACAAAACGTCTGAAAGGTGGTCTAGGTCAACTTCTATATCAGGTCTATATGTATTCTTTAATACCTCACCTATTGCTTCTACATCAGCTTTAACCTTTAAAAAGTTCAACTCAAGACTATTTGGGAGATTATAATAAAGATTGTCTCTGTTCAATAATTTTATCAACGCTTGCTTAACTATTTCTTCTACTGTCAGTGTTCCATCACCGTGAACTTCATAATACATATCAAGGACAAATATTCTTGCTGTAGCTTCAAAAATTAAATATCGTAGCCATTTAAAGTAATCCCGCCTATATACCCTCTCATCTGAAAAATATCGTATACTAGTTCCTGGCTCTGGCTCATACATCACTGGATGTATAAACCAGCAATCATCTGGAAGTTCACCAATGGCATCTAAAATATATCTTTTAGTAGGGTCTAGAAAAGGTTTCAAATCTCTATATTTGTATATAGCCACCTCTGGTGCAGCCATTATTACACCTCCTTCATTAGAAGTTTAAAAACAGCGTTCGTTCATCTTTTGGTGCATATGTATTCTTCTTATTAAACACTGAAACAGATTCGCTTCTACGTTTTAAAAGCTCCATTAGTTGCTGTTCTTTATATTCCTCTAAAACTTTTTCAGTATCTAAGCCTAACGCTTGCTGCCATGCCTTTACACCAATAGCTAAAACATCGACTTTATCATCGTGTTTAAGTGCATCTTTCATATCACATAGGTTTGTCATCTGATACAATAAAGAGTACACATATAAATCATTTCTAAGATATAAATTGTACTCCCTATTAATAACTTCGGTATCTATAACCAGCCTATGTTGTGACAATACTGGCTCTAGTGTATCTATAATTCGCTTCTCTTTCTGGGTAAACTGTTTAACCTCTTCTACAACACACTGATGAAATCTTAGCAGTATTGGCTGAAATAGCTTTGTAAACATACCATCCCCAAAATTAGCTTCAATATATATTCTAGTAACATTATATTCCTTAGCTTTCTGTGCTAGTATAGTTAGTGTGTTTTCATCATAGCCACCTTCTAGACCACCCAGGTCAAGAATGTAAAGGTTTCCGTTAAGCTGCCCTATAACAACATACGCTGTCTGGTCTACACCCTTTCCTGCAGGGTCTATAGCCATATAAATGCCATCATATTTAAGCCATTCTTCATCTACTCTAGAAGGCATATATAAACCATCATCTCCTGCAATACCTAAATTAGTGTATGCACTTAGCTTATGCTCATCTTTTAGTGAATGTTTTATACTTACTGGAGCCTTAATTTTGTCTGTATCCATTACTATAAAATTCTTCAGCTGCAATGGATATTTTCTCTCATCTGTTTCAAAAGTATCCAACATGTATTGCATTAAAAAGTTGGCACGCCCACCAGTGTATTCACGCATTGTCAATTCCTCTTCAGTGTACCTGTCTGTTGGTTGTCCTTCTAACTCGGGATTTTCCATCAACTCCTGAAGTATAAATGGAGATAATTTCCCATGATAGTGGTGTAAATCTTCTATTTTAGGGTACCTTGCTGGTACTATAAAGGCATCATAACCCCTAGAAAGCAATTTGTTTGGTCCATATATACTATCCATACTATGTGGTGTTCCAAGGTATGTTATGTATCCTTCTGGCATAACTATGTTTTCTATTTCAGATAGTGTTGTATATAGCTTATTTCTCATTGTTTCGGTTTCAACTGTGTTAATAGTTTCTACGTCATCTAAGACTATTTCAGTAGCTCTAGCACCTGTTATCTGTGAAAAGATACCACTAGCTTTCACACTGGGCGCATGGGAAGGCAAAGCACCGTTTATGTCAAAGCTAGTTGAAGACCATCTCATATACGCTGGAGGGACCATAAAGCGTAGCTCTGGTATAGTTATAATCAACTTTTGGGTAAAGTTAGTAAAATTCTGCGCCCTATCTCTGGAAGCACTAAGCACTAGAATCTTTTCATTAGGATTCTTAAATAGCTTCCATAAAACATATGCTGAAGTTATCCAAGACTTTCCAAAACCTCTATAAGCTTCTATTATCCTACGTTTGCTCTCAGAGTGTTGAAGGTAATCTGCTACTTCATACTGTCTTTTAGTTGGTGCTGGAAGGTTTAAGTAATGCCATATTAGGTATAGAAAGTTTTTGAAGTTTTTTTGTAGCGCTGTATAATAGGCTGTTTTATTCATAGGCATCACTCATCCTCTATAAAAGGTAATTCAATATATTCTAAACTATCTTCAGATGTTTTATCATTTATTATAGTCCCTGTTTCTTTTAAAAGCCTTATTATGTTTGTAATATCAGTAGCAATCAATTCCTTATTTTGCACCTTTTCCAATAAATATTCCACAGTGTCATAATATAAGTCATCTAAATTCTTTTTTAGTTTTTCATCTTTAGATAACCTAGGCATTACTACCACGCTCCCTGTGCTTCAGTGTATCTAGCTCCACTTCAACCCTTATTAGACGTTGTGTTATTTCGTCTAGCGCCTTGTCTTGTTTATCCAAAAGATTTGATAGTTTTTCTACGGTTTTATCAAGCTTCTCAATACTATTTGTTAGCATTTTGTTTCGCAGCTCAGAGAATATAATAATAACAATAAACATAAAAGGTACCAACCATAGAAAAACATTTGGAGGTATTGCCATTATTAAATCTGCCATATTATTTTCCCTCCTCTTTTATCCAGGGTGGCTTTATTACTGGTTGCTGTTTACGTTCAAATTTTTGAAGTATTTCCTGCTGATAAGTCCCCTGGCTAGCAAGTACACTTCTAGCAAAATTACGTGCTTCTTCATGAAATCGCTTAACAGCACTATCTAAGACTTGAATTTTAGTTTTATCAGGTAGTTTCTCATATGATTTTTGAGAAATAATATTGTTTAATTTATCTTCCATATGTAAACCCACATCCAAATATTTTAACATCATATAATACAATTCAGGGTCTAAATTAATTCCATCAACTGTGTTATTCATTCTTGGTATCTTATATCCTAGTTTTGCCATTTCTTTTCTTATTGGAGATTCACTTTCTGTAGATGCCCTAAGCCCCATTACGTAATCATATTGTATGATTGGTTTCCCATAACTATCTAACTGAGGCATATTTTTCATCACTTTTCCATTAACATCAACATAATATTTTTGAAATGTTTGCTGAAAATATTTATTAAGACCATAGAACGGTTTAAAAGACTGTGCAAAGTTTTTAATATAATTTTCGGGATTAACCCCTACTAAAGCATTGAAAAAATCCGCCAAACTTTCAAAATACGTTTTATTCATAAGGTTGTTAGCATTAATCCAAAGAAATTGTTGCACGTAATCAGTAAATTCTTCATACTTTTCAGGGTCTTGTGTTTCTTCTAAAGCTCTAGCAAGATTGGCTGCAGTAGTAAACACAAAAGCAGGGTATGGGTCTAATGTATTAATGTTCACCCATTTATCTTTTATTTTGATTGAATTTTCCTGAATACCAGCTTCAGACATCATTCTTTGCTCATATTCATCACGTGATGTTGGTGTTAATCTACCCTCTAAATACAACATAACTGCTCCTAACCATGTAAGTCCTGATGTTGCTAAAGCCCCTATTGCTCTTTGTTGGTCTAACTTATTGCTACTATTAAAAGCTTTCTGCCATAAACTGGGTCTAACCCCCATAACTTCTGTACCCTTTTCAATGATAGCAGCAGGTGTATGGAAGAAAGGTTGAATAAGTTTTAAAAGTTTTATATTGTTTAAACCTTGTTCTATTGTTCTGTTTATATTAAACTCTAATTCACTTTTCCAAGTCATTTTTGTGGCTTTTTCTATCCCTATTGAATCCAAATACTTTATTAAATTATAATTTGTATCGCTGGCTAAAGCATTAGGATTAGTTTTCTCTTTAATAACATAATCAATAATTTCTGGTTTGAATTCCTGTTGAATTAATGCATTTTTTGTCCATTCTAAACTCTCTTCTAAAGACAGCCCTTTTTGTGTCTGAGCATAATATTGTACTTTATCAAATACATTTTTAACACCACGATATTCAACAGCTGCATTAGTTAAAGCTTTGGTATCTAATTCCATATCTGGATTCATTCTTGATAACTGTGATAATGTAAATCTCACTTCCCCTGTATATGCACCATAGGCAAATGGTCTATCTGTAAATTCTAGCATACCATAACTAAAAGTACGCATATGACCTAAAGTATAATCTGATACATCAGCTAAAAATCCTAAAAATGTGCTTTTCTCAGCAGCATCACCAAATAGTTTATGCATTGGTGCTTGTGTTTCTACTTGCTCTAGTTTAGCTTTAGTTCCTTCAATCTGTGTCATTTCTAGATATTTGTTGAACTCTTGAGGCTTAAACATCATTAGTCCTAAAACATCTAAGGAGCTAGGATTTTCTTTAGCATGCATAATGCCATACATATCTTTCACACCAACTACTGGTCGTGCTAATCCATTAGTCATTCCTTCTAATATTCCTAAAAGTTTGTTATTAACATCTTTAAAAGCTATAGCATCACTACCTGAAATTTTTCCTGTAAATGCTGCCATATAATCAACCATAATATCATATAGTTGATTGGCAGCCTGTGATACCACATTACGTTTGTGAGTATTAAAATTAGTCAAAATATTCATGGTTTTATAATCAACAAGAAAGTCAATCAAACGTTTACTAAATGGTGACTTAATCAACGCTTGATTAACATCAGCAATGCTTTCTGCATTGGCAATTTTAGCTACCAAAACTTCAAAATCATCTGTTGATATGTTTGCTTTCTTTACTCCCTCATATAACCACTGTGCATCTTGTGACCTAAATAAATCAGCATCAGTAAGGTTACTGAAGTCTACTAACTTTCCATCAACTTCAGCTCCCATTAATGATAACGTCTGTGCTACTTTAGTAGATATATTTTTCACATCAGAAACCAATGAATGTTGGATTGTCAACAATTCTGTTAGCTTAATTTTGTCTGCTTCGGGAACTTCTATTCCTTGTGAAAGCTTATTATTTAAGTCTATTGCATACTTTTGGATAATTGTTCCTAAATTAACTACAGTATCTCTATATTTTAGTACTTCAGTTGGTGCGGTTTCTAAAGCTTTAGATAGTGCTTTAGCATTGTCTAAAACTATTCCTAATTCATCTGCCAAAGCTTCAGGAGTCATAGTTTTTAACGGTTCAGCTTCAGCACCAACTATCTTTTTAGCTTCTTCAAATGTTATCTTTGGTTTTCCTTGTGCTTCTTCAATAGCTTCAGCCATGTCATAAACTTCTTTTATAACTTCAGGTTCAGTATTTAATCTTAGTGTATTTATTGGTCCTCCTTCTTCTGGAGTTACTAATGGTACACCTTCAGGAGTTTCAGGTAATTTTTCAGCTACTTTAGAAATAGCCTCAGCTTCTTTAGGTGTGACTTCAACTTTCTTAGAAATTATGGACTCAACCATTTCTGCTTTTAACTTATCAACATTTTTTGTTAAATCTTCTTTAAAATTATATTCGAAACTATCCACAATAGCTTTTGCATCCAAGTCATAAACTTTTGCTAGAGCATCAACATTATTTAATGCTACAAAAGGGTCCATTTCTCCTGCACTTAATTGTTGTTTTATTGTTTGTAACTCTTTAATATACACATCATCAACCGATAACTTAGGACCTCCAGTAAGTGCACCACTAAGTAAAACATCAACTACACCCATAGCAACAGCTTGAACACTGATAACTTCTTTTGCAAAGTCATCTATTTCTCCATGTATCGCTAATCCTGCTGTAGCCCCACCAACAACATCTGCAGCATATGCTAGTATTTCTTTAGTTACTGGACTAAGTGACGTCTTTCTCAAAATTATATTAGTAAGCTCACGTGAAAAATCACCACCGCCATATTCAGCAACACTTATTGCTGTGTAATACCAATCTATATCAGGATTTAACATCTTACTAAAACCTGTTTTTACAGCACCTGCTGCAGCACCTCTTATCCCTTCATAGACTAACGAAGGCATTGAACGCAAAGCTTTATTAACCCATGATATGCCACTAATACTTCTTGTTAAAGCATCAACAGCTGTATATCCTGCCATTGTCAATATTATATCTCTACTTAAACTACCAGCATAAGAAGCAACCATTTGGGCTGTAGGGGAAAGTGTTGTATCTAAAGTCGGTGTTCTATAAAGGATTGAATCTGACATAATGGTTATAAAATCTGAAATCTGCCATAAAGTCTTTTCTAGCTGTGTTTGTTCTGGTTGCATCATAGGATATACAACACCCATTGCAGTACTTAGTTGCTTCTGCTCTTTCTTAGATAGTTGTTTATCTTCTTCAGTTTTTAAAACTGGTGCATTTATTTGTTCTTCTGGTTGGTTTTGTGCTAAAGTTATAGGCATATATTATTCACCCCCATACATTTTTTGCTCCAATAACTGTGTACGTTTGGTGGCTTTTCGTTTTTCCTGTTTCTTTACTCCAAGCGGTTTAACAGTACCAATTTTCAAACGCCATATTTCAGGTTCATATTGTTCATAATCTGGAGTACGTCTAGTGGGAACTTCTATTACTGTTTGTTCTTTCTGAGGTGGCTCTTCTACTGCAGAAAGTAATAAAAAATCTACAGCTTCTGAAGGTAATTTTGGTTGCTGTGATATTATAGTTTCTAAATCTTCTTTATATACTTCCTTTACAACATCTTTAAAAAGTATAGGTTTTGCTTTTAAATCTATGCTTAAAGGTTTAGAAAATATGTCTTTACTAGTCGGCATCTTTGGAGACTCTGGAATTGTTTCTTCTACTTTAGCAGCTTCCATACTTACTTCAGGTTGTTGAATTTTGCTTAAATTTTCATAAAATTCTTTAAGAGTATCTTTTGAAGATGTTAATTGTACATTAGTTGGTGCTTGAAAAGGATGATGAATTGTTTCGGCAGCTTCTGGTGTAATTGTTTCTGGTTCAACTGGTATTTCAGCTAATTTTAATTTTTCTGATTTTGCAATATATTCTTGAGTTTTTGTTTGTGTAACCTCAGCTTCTTTCGTAGTAATTAGTTCTTTTTCAGTAACATTAGGCCTTACTTTAGTATTATAATCATTCAGTGTTTCTAAATTATCTGCTGTGGTAATTTTGAACATATCAGAATATTTTGGCACTGTTTCATTAATATTTTTTATAACAGTAGCAACATCACCTTTGAGACTAGGGTCTGATAAAACAATATCTTTCTGAAATTTTTTTCCAACATCTGAACCATATAAATTTCCAGCACCATTACGATAAGTCGCAATCATTAAATTTAATATTGCATCATAGTCAGATTTTTCTGGCTCCTTTAGTGCTTTATTGGCATGTTCATAAATTCCAGTTATAACATCTCTATTATCTTTCATTCCAGCAGAATGTAAAGCATTTAAAGCTGAATATCTTAAAACATAAATTGCAGCTTTTACTTCATTTTCGGTGTTTCCATTAATTTCATCAATGGTTTTGGTTAAAATATCAGGTAATTTTTCATCTTCAAATAAATATTTGTGTAAGGAAAAATAACTTTTCGCTGATTCCCATGTACTTTTATAAATTTGAAATGCATTTCCAATTTTCCCTTTATCTAATCCCAGTGTTGATTCAGTAGCTGATAAATTTAACAATAACAATGGGTCAACATCTTCTTCATCAGCTATTTTTAAAACATTTAGTATAAATTGTTCTTGCTTTTGGCGCTCTTCTGTACCAGGTTTAGCTAACTTTGACACATCAGGATTAATTTCTTTGAAATGTTGGTCTATTAAGTCTAAATATGTTGGTAATAATTCTGAATATATTTCTTCATTTAAAGTAGCAATTTGCTCTGGGGATAATTGCATATTTATACCTCCTTTACTTTTGTTGCGGAACATACGGAGACTTCATCAAATCTGCGCCATAAGTTTTTATAACTTCAGTTATAATTTTTCGTGCTTCTGCATCTGTAAAGCCTTTTTGTGTAACTAAATAAATCTGAAGTTTTGCAGGGTCTGCTCCAGCTTTCAATTTTTCTACAATGAAGTTTCTAGTCTCATCATAAGCTATACTTTTGGCATCAATAGTTGTTAAACCAGCTGTTTCTAATTCTCTAATCACATCAGGCAATGTATAATTGGTTATGTTAGAATATAACTCATCATTAGGTGAAATATAAGCATTTGTTGTAATTTCTTCTTCCTTACCAAAAAGCTTATTAAAAGCCTTTTTCCAAAATGGTTCAGTGCTCTTCTTATCTTCTTCAAAACTCTTTAACATCTCTTCATATGTTGCACCCATACTCATTGTCTTTTGTCCAAGTTCACCTGAAGACGTATATTGTTGTGCGTATTCCTCTAATGGTGTCAATACTTGGTCTCTGAATAATATGTGAATATCAGGGCTGGTTAAATCATTTATTTCATAAAATTGTGTTGCAAGTTCATTCGCTTTCTCATATAAAATAGCTTCAAGTTCACTATTCCATATTGTGGCATAAATTGACCCAGCATACATTTGTATTGTTTTTTCAATCATCTTATCAAAATTTCTAGTTTTAAACGTTTTTACATCATCTATCATAGAATAAACAGTCCCTAATAACTTGTCAGCATCAGTAGCTTCAAGTTCATTGGAAGCATACATTTCTATAATTTCTTCAGGTTTAATGAATTCATTCTTAGCTAATCTGTTTTTTAAGTTTAAATAGTTTTCCTTTCGTTGCATTGCTTTCATTGCTTCTTCTTCCATAAGTTTTTGTTTCTCATAATCTTCTAATGTCTTAGCTTCCGCTTCTCTTTGTGAAAGCATTATACCAGTAATTTTATCAATTTCAGCAGGACTAAAGTTTTGGGTATTTAAAGCTTGTATCCATTCATTCTCTGTTATTCCATATACTTCATAAGCTGCAATAGTTTTTGCATTTAACCATTGTTGAACTTGTTTATTTTCCAATTCTTTTGCATCATTTAATTTCTTCATATAATTTTGGTAATCCTTCAAAGATAAATTATTACTAAGCAACTCTTGTGTAACCATTTCTTCCGTTAATTTGCCTTTATAGAACGCATTGTCTAATTCAGCCAATGTTCTTTCATTACTTACTTGAGAATATGTGTGTTCGTTATACAATATTTCATTAGCCATATTTATTATATTAGCAAATCTACTATCACTTAATTTATATAAATATTCATTGTTAAGTACTTCCTCTCTAAAATACTTTTCAAATCTTACTTTGCTAGTTGGGTCAAATTTTGAAGCATTTAAAAAATCAGAAATATCATAATACCATTGTTTGTACAATAAATCAACAGTTTCGTTGTCCATTGCTTCTTGTGCTTTGGATTGCTGTTCAATCTTTGATTGTTTAACTTTCATTGCTTCAGTTCTATATTGATTAATTGTGTTTGAAAATACTGTTTGATTAAGTTTAATACCATTCTCATCTGGAATATCTGTAAAATCCAACAATTCAGGCATACCATATGCTACTGCAAGTTCACCAATACGGTTAATATATATTTGAGATACATCAAGTCTGGTTAAATTCATTGCTTTTGCTTCTTTTTGTACTTCTGATAAACCAAATCTTAAGAATTCATTAAATTCATTAGTAATCTCTAATGTATCAAAAGCAAAACTACTATCAAATAAGTTTATATTTGGAACATTTAAAAACTTTTGTAAACCAGCCTGAATATAAGCATCAGCTTTATTTTGAACACCAGCCACTGATGTTGCAACTATATCATCATTTATTTGTTGCACCTTTTGTTGTGTCCAATCATTTATTAGTGATTGTTGAATATCCAATGCGTGTGGAAGAAATGTTTCTAAATAATAATCATTGGAAGGTCTAGCTAGCAGCCATTCATTCAAAAATTCATTTAATCCCTTTTGTACTTCTTCAGGACTTTCCCATTGCATCTTATTTTGCTGATAATATTCTTGCATAGAACTATTGAAGATTGAATAATCCAACTCTGCAGTGTATTGATAATATCCTTGCATCATTGATTTTGAAGCTTTCTCATCCAGCTGTCCTCCAGAAGCAGCTGTCATCCATCCTTCTATTTGTTGCACACGCTTATTCTCTTCTTGTATTTTATTCAATAATGGTGTAATTGTAGCTGTTGTTTTTACCAAAGAAGACCATATCTCAGCCTTCTGTGCAATCTCACTGGATGTTTGCTGCACACCATAAACACCACTAGCATCTACAGGCATACTTAACGGTTGGGCAAATACCTTCATGCTAGGTGTCGTGGCTTTATAAAAACTTTCTTCTTTAGGAAGTTCTGGCGTTTCTAAACGTTCTGTTGTAGTCAATGCTGCCATATATTTATCCTCCTTTCAACAATAATGGAGACAGCAAGTCTCCAAGTTTACTCCAGTCTAATGAAGCAATATTTGCTACCAATCCTAGTGTGGCTTCTAAAGCATCTAATCCTGGCTTACGCTTTTGTGACTCATACTGTGAATATTGGTACATTGTTTCCCTTTGCATCAGTTGTTGCTGATATTGTGTCTGAGCAAGATAGTTAGCTAAATTAGACTGAATAATACCCACGTCTTGAGCTACCGCTTGCTGAAGATTACCTTGAACAGCTGATAAAGTGCCTCCACCAGCACCTAATCCCATAGCTAACTGTCTAGCTATAGTTGCTTGCTGAGTTTGATAACCTTGCATTTTCCGTTGGACAATATCTTGATTAGCACTGGCTAACATTTGTTTTCTTTGTTCAGATAACATTCCTATTTGTATCTTTAGATTATCCCATAGTTCCTGCTGCATCCTAGCCAATTCTTCATTATATCGTTTGCTTGCTCTATACGTAGCAAAAGGATTAGCCATATCAATTATACCTCCCTTCAAACTTATTAGTATTTACCATATTTGCGATTCCATACACGAAACTCAGCGCCAAATCCCATCAAATTCAAAGGATTGGCTAATAAATTAACTTCATTTTCAAAATTAGGATTACCTTCAATTACTGAAGCTGCTTCTATAATTATTTCAGCTCCTCTAGCATATTTTCTAATAGGTATTGAAGCATATATAACATTATTAATCGTTCCAAGTACTTCGGAAATAACACCATCCTGTCCATAATAGACATATCCAGTGAATTCTTTATCAAAGATTAGGTGGACAAAGTCCAACCTTGCCCTCAAATATGGTGGAATATCTTTAGTAAAAATTGGCAATGATATTTTAGCTTTAATATCTTTTAAAGTTTTTTCACCAGTATATGAAGTGTAAATTTCATCATATAAAGCATTTGCAACATCTTGCTCAAGTGGGATTTTATAAAATAGAAGAACATATTGTGCATCACTAGGACCTTGAAGACCAGTTGGCTCTGCCTTTATTGTCAAAACATCACCAACAGAATTAATATGCCACAATCCTAAATCAGTTGGAAATTTCCACCGTGTCCAACCCTCTTGAATTACCTCAAGGTTGTTTGTAAATCTATGAAATACCATTGCTGAAGTAAAGTTGTTATTAGGCTCAGAATAAGTTAAAATTACTTTGTCATTAATAGCCACAATTTGATTTACTTTTGTTGGCATAAGGTCACTAATCATCCAACTTTTATTTTCAGCTTTGTTTGTATATGTATTTGGCTGAACAAAGAACGAATACAACATGTGTCTTTCAAAAGCCTGAGACACTGTTGTTTTATTACCAAAGAAAATTTCATTCCCTAATGTTTCTGGTGTTGTATCTGAAATTTGATAGTCTGTTAAATTTTGAATAAGCATTGTAAAAGGCGAGATATAACCTTCAAAATGTAATAAAAATTGCTGTTGCGTACCAAATATATAAAATTCTTTATTTAGGAAAATTAAGTGTTTTAAAGTACCTTTTGTTACACTAAATTTTGCATCAATAAAACTTGTGTCAACCAACGTTTGACCCGAACTCAAGAAAAATTTGTCACGTGTTCCAACTTCTGATATACTTATAGCCTCATCACTAAGAATAAATAATCGGTCTTGAATAATTTTTATATCTTGTATGTGTTTATTTGCAAATGATGGTAATGAAGCAGTTGCTGTATTTTTATAATTAACTGCTCCAGTTTTAAACAAAGGTGGTCTATCTAACTTTAAATTATCTATGTCAATATAACAAGGCAAAGAAGCTTCTTGAAATTCTAAGACAGCATTAGAAAATTTAGTACTTGCTATATCATCCAATATAAGGTTTATTTCTTTCTCAGGTTGTTGAAAAGTTATTATAAATGAATAAGTATTTGGCATATTAATTGTTAAAACACCTGAAGATTTTGAAATTGTAATTGATAAGTTTTGAAATATTGAATTGTATTTATCATAAAACATATCAATCAGTTGTGTGTCTGAATATAATGAATAACCGTAATTATCTAAATATTCATCGGAAGAATACAATATTTCATTGGCTATTTTAATTGTAATATTTACTTTTGGAGCAGCATGATATAAAGTTGAATCTGGGGCACTAATATAATTAATTATAACTTCATTTTTGATTACATTGTTTGTAGCTAAATAATCTTGATTGTTAATATGATGCCACTTTTCATCTTTAAGTATAAATGTTGATAAATTTTCTACTAATAAATGTCCACTATACCATACAGACCATCCATACCATCTGCTATCTGAACCTCCAAAAAAATCTCTATCATCATAATAAAAATCTGTAACATAAAAACTACTTGTTAATTCAAAAGTTGTTTCATATAAATTGTTTCCAAGTTTAACGTTTGCCTTTTTAACACTACCTATTGAAACACTTTTCCCACCTCTGTTTATCTTTATATCTCCACCCTTTCCTGGAGTTATAGTTAATGTTGTATATACATTTGGGTCACCAACAAATTTACCTTTTAACTTACATATATCCCAGTAAGTGCCACCAATTCCTGATGTATCAAATTCATCACCATGTTTAAACTTGAATAAATATGTCGTAGAAGGTTGTATTATCCCACTTACTATCCAAGGATTATCGGGTGTTTGTTTTTCTAATATTATAAACTGTGTAACTCCTGAACCACCAGTAATTTCAATATTATCACCATTAATGCTAACTGTATATCCAGGATAGCTGGATAGTATTTGATTAATTTCATTTTTCATTGCAGTCATTAACTCTGATTTTGCATTAGTAGGTGTTAATGTATAATTGCTTCTTATTAATACATATTCATCGCCAACTTTTAAATAAATCATTGGTAAATCCCCACTCATATTTTTTCCAAAATTAATCTTATGTTTAAAAGATATAACTTCGGATTCACTGAGTCGTAATGTTGAAGTTACAGTTTGTGTTGTATTGGCAATCCAAATTTTTCCAGATTCAAAAGTTAATTTAATCTTATTAGCATCATTTAAAATTGCGTTTGTTGTAGTATCAATAAAGTAAGAATAATAATTTTTGTTTACATTTTTATTTATAGATAACTTAAATTTTATTGACTTTTTGTTAATGTCTATTAAGGCAATATACAAAATTGATGGTTGTGCAACATTTGTATTAGCACCAAGGATAAATAAATAATCATCCTTGTTGGCACTCAATGATTTCACCAAACGAATGTTTTTTATATCACTGTCTAATCTAAATATTCCATCAGTAAATATACCTGGTCTTGTTTGAATTCCTAATGTTGGATGTAATATAACATTTTCAGCATCAGTAAGTACACCTGGCTCTAATAGTTCTGGCTCACCACTTATTAATCCTTTGTTGGGAATAATCATATCAGTCTTCAATACGCTCATCTATATCTCCTCCCCCAATATTGGAGTGTGTCATTTTCTAATATATTCGCATTTTCAATATCTACAGCATATAGTGTCTTTAGTTTCTGAAACAACAATAATTCATCCGCAGTTGGTCTTGCCCAAGCTAGTGGTGAATTGATTTGACTATTAATAGTGTTATAATAGTTGTACATTCTTGACGCCTTCATATCAATGTACAACTTAAATAACTCAGGCAGTTCATCGTATGCAACTTTATGTACAACTTGAACTACAGTTTCTTCTGGAATCTCAGCATATGTTTTATGGTCTATAATCTTGTTATCTTTATCTACATATACTTTTAATTGCGGATACAATGCAGTGGCCTTTAATAATACTAAATTTGCTGCTTTAATTTCTCTATACGGCTGTTCTTTAATATTAAAACTCCAGCCTTCTAATAATACCTCTGTCAATATATCTTTTTTTAGTTGTTCTAACGACTTACCACCACGAGTAACCCTATTGTGCATCTCTAACATCTTAGAATACAACTCTTGTTCTTCAGGTGAAGGATTCAATATTAGTTCCATTTGATTGTTCTGATACGCCCTATATAATCGCTTAGCTCTGGCTACAGCATACTGTTCAACTATTTCAGGCAATGTATCTGGTATTCTAGTTATTAAATTGCCATCAGCATCGGTTGATGTGTTATACCACCAACCAGCCTCATTTAACAATTGTTGTCTAATTGCTGTTAATACATCATCATAGGTTGTTTGCTGTAATTCGGATGTTAAGTTTTGTCTATAAAGTTCTTGTAACAATTGTGTTTCATCATTAGGCTGCTGGGCAAAGTTTGGGTCTAGTTCGGTATACAGTGCATATAATCTTCTAGACTTTAAGTTTGCATACTCGACCACAGTAGCATTAGTTTCGTTGATATTAGGAAACATAGCTAACACACTGTTTAAAATTTCATTATAAAGGTTTTCTAAAGTTATATTGAACTTTTCACGCTTAGACTTTAACAGTATTGCCTGATATGCTTGAAGTTCTTCTGGAGGCATATTTATCAGTAATTCCATATTACCAGTTTCATAAGCATAATTAATCCTATTAGCTTTCATTCGAGCATAATGAACTATTGAAGGGTCATTGGCAGGAACTTTTGTTAAAGAAGCTACTGCTTCTGCTATATCACTTTCATTTACTTTTGTTGGCTTATTTAATTCTATCAATATTCTTTTATATAAATCTTCTTCTTCTTTAGTAGCATTAATAAAAGGTGTAGGGTCTATAGAATTATATAAGCTATATAATCTTTTAGCTTTTAAGTTTGCATACTGTTTTATTAACCCATTAGTTTCAATACTATAACTTAAATATTGTGTAAGCCCTTCGGAATTTAAAGCCTGTATAATGCTATCCCTAAATTGTTCCAAAGTTTCACTCTCAAGCCAGTAACTATGATTCTTTAGCCATAGCTGCTGATATGCTTGAGTTTCTTCAGGCGTTGGCGTATTTACAAGATTAGCATCACCACCAGTACGCTGGAAAGCATTAAATAACCTTCGTGCCTTTAATTTAGCATATGCTTTAACCTCTTCAGGCAATACTATAACTTCTTTTAGCTTCTTTTGCCCAAATTCATCCAGCTCAGTGTTAAAATACCAGCCTATCTCATTCTTTAGCTGGTCTTCTATTTCCTGTGTTAGTGCTTCTAGGTCATCAAAATGACTAACTTTGTTTAGTTGACGTGCCTTTAAGCGTGTATAAAGGTTAATTTCATCCTGTGAAGGATTAATATAAGCTTCCCTATTGTCTTCTTCGGTTACCAACATGTACATTCGCTTAGCTTTAATGTCAGCATATGACGCTGCAAGAGCATCACTGAATCTTGCTTCATCGTATGTAAGCGCTGAAGTAATCCCTTCAGCCCTTAATTCGTTAATATAAGAGTCTCTTAACTCCTCAACAGGTAGTGAACGCAGAAAATGTCGCCTATTTTGCTTAACCATTTGGGCATATATTTCCTTTTCTTCAGGCGTTGGATTTAACATTAACTCTACATTAGCTGTATTATAAGCCTGAAATAGCCTTTGAGCCTTAATTTTAGCATAACTGTCGGCAATTGGTGGCAGATTTAAGGGTATATTGGTCTGAAAGTCTTCTCCAGTCTCTGTAGTATTCCACCACCAGCCCTCCTCATTCAATAACTGGCTAGCTACGTTCTTATAAATGCGTTCAAAGTCAATCAATTCAGCACTAAGCATAACTTCAGTGCCTCTAGCTTGCTGTAAAGCCATAAGATACATCTTACTAAGGTCTTCACTAAATAAGTTTTCACCAGTATAGCCTAAAGAAAATTCATAACTTGTCCTAGCTACTATAACTTGCTGTATGTGAACTGGAATAGCAGCAAAGTTAGCATTAAAAAGGTCTTCTTCAGTAGTGTAATCATCAACATCAACTACATAAGTGTCTATTGCCTCCGTTCCATCTTCAAGATAGTGTGTATTAAAACGCCATCCCATTCCTAATACATCAAGAGTTATCATATCTAATAGCTGCTGTGCCATCTGATAAACTTCATCATTTGGGGATACAGTAATAGGATTTTCTCCAACTACCAATAGAACACGTTTTACAGCTTCTTCACGGGTCATAATATAGCCTCCTTTCAGATTATGTCTTTCCCTAAACATTCCTTACTAAAATATCAACGTTATGGTGCCTAGCATAACCTACAATCGATTTTACTCTATCAACTAAGGTAATTCGTCATGGAGGGATATTGAAAAGCTCCTAGGGGCTCCTACGCTTAGGTAGAATTGGAAAAACGATAAATAGAGGAAAGTTATAAAGAATGTTTAGGGAAAGAACCCTTCGATAGTTCTATGACTACCGAAGGGCTTAAAATTAAAACTAGCTAGGTAATACCAATGAACCACCCTTACCCATTATTGCTATCGCACATTCTGGGCGGAAGGAGTCAAATCCTGCAGCAAGGTCAGCAGTGATATAGGTGGCTTTCTCTTTGATATCATAGTCTTCTTCAACGTAAATATCTTTCAAGTTTACCATAGCAGCAGCATCACGGGTAAATGCAACGGCTAATAAGCCACCACCTTTAACTGTAACTTTGTGGTTTATCCCACCGTCACCAGACCAATCTTCCCCAATGGTTGCTGTTTTATATTCTGGTCCTGTGTCTGTGTCAAGTTCACCCAAATCGTTATCATCACCTTCACCTTCATAGAATACATTGGACTCAACAATGTTAAAACCAAACAATCGTGGCAATTCACCTTCAGCTATAGAACCAGAACCCTTGTAGTCTGCAGAAATTAGGTCAAGATAGTTAAATAACTTCTCATACATTGAAGGTGATATTGCAAGATATAACTCCTGGTCGTATACATTCATCTTTCTAAATGTTGTCCTAGCTTTTCTCACGGCTTCAAAGAACAATATAACGTCATCTTTGGAATCTATGTCTGATACCTTTACAATACCTGAAGTATCAGGCATGTTTATAACTTTGCCACTTAATGTTTTTTCAGTGCCATCAGGATTCTTCACCAGCGCTTTGTTGGTTGCTGCAGCTTTCAATACGGACGCAAATAAATTCCTATCCACTGCTTCAGCCAATTGAACTCCCAAAGCTTGAGCATGTTCATTCCTTACATCCCAATGTGCTAGCCAATCATCAAGCTTGAATATCCAGTCACTGGCTACAACTAAGCCATCAATGTTGATGATTTTGCGTGCATGGGGCACTCCTTTTTTGTCCAAAGTGTCCCCTGGTCTAAATAAGACACCTTTTGCTGCCTTACCAGAAACCTCGAACACTGCAGACTTATTACCTTCAGGAATGTCTCTAGTTCTTAATAGTGGTCTAAAGATGTTCTTTTTATAGAAATATGATAGTACTTCTAAGGTAAAAAGGTCCTTAAGGTTATCTCTATTAGTTGGTGCTTGGCCTAAAGTTTGTTTATCAGGTGATATAGGTCTAAATAACTCTGCCATACTTTATTCCCCCTTTTTAATTTTATGGTTTACTTTTGCTATATACACGGTGCCTTCAGTTAGCCTCACATTGCCTCAGCAATGCTTAGCAGTAACCTAATTACACAGTATATATAGCTTTATTAAGTCCTATTTAAGCTTTCTTATCCTTTTCTTTACCTTTATTACCAGCATATTTAGCACCTAGATAGCCTCTGTATGCCCTCTCTGCTGCTTCTTTAGAGGGGTACATACATTTTCCACTGCCTATCCTCCACTTACCATTTGGACACCTTGTCACTGGCATAAGTCTCACCAACCTTTCTTTAGGGTACTTTTGGTACACTTTGGTACATTTAGGGTATATAATGGGACATGTTTTGGTATCGCAAATTTACAAGCTACTATGCGCCCTTCGGCGCCCCCCTTTCCCCCCCTAGCACCCCAAACACACCAAATGCATCCAACACAGCAACTCATCGGGAGTCTAAAGGAGGCATAAGGTAGCATAAGGAAGCCTAAAGAAAGCATAAGCAAACTAAAAGAAGCATTAGGATAGACAGAGGATACATAATGCACTATAAAAGGTTAAGTAAGCTTAGAAAAGGGATATCTATTTTTAAGATACGTAGTATCTTAAAAATAGTAAAGCAACTAAAACTTACACAAAAAATTAGATTATATAGTCTTTTATTATGTTATTGTTTTTCTTTAGCAAAAGCAAAACTAAAGATATAAAAGATTATCCTAAGTTACTATAGTTACTTAAGCTACTTTAGTTATCTTATGATATGTATATATATATATATTCTTTTATTATGTTATTGTTTTTCTTTAGCAAAAGCAAAACTAAAGATATAAAAGATTATCCTAAGTTACTATAGTTACTTAAGCTACTTTAGTTATCTTATGATATACTTATGCAAGTCTAATGATATATATATATATATATATATGCTTTCATATATTAGACCTTCAAAAGTTCAAAAAAGTTCTAAAACTCCCGTAAATATTGCGTTAATAAAACATTATGTAGCCTAATAAAGGATTTATTAAACCCTCTTGTAATTCTGTATTCATCGTGTGTTTAATAGTTTTTTAAACTTTAGTAGGTTTTACTTAACTGTTACAAAGCTTTATTGATGATTTACAAGCTTGTTACTCCCTGTTTATTGACAAGATTATTTGTGTGTGTTATACTGGTTTTAGAAAGTTAGAAAAACTATTGTAGCGTGTAGAAAGATTTAACAAACTTTTAATATCCTGTTTATTGACAAAGCTTAAATGAGTATGCTAAAATAATTTTAGAAAATTACAAATGGAGGTGTTAACATGAGTTACAATGGATGGGAGAATTATGAAACATGGCGGACGTTTGAATATTTAGATGATGTAGACTGGCAAAACTTTGCGGAGAATAAATTATTCGGAGAGGAGGAAGACGAAGAGATAACAGAAGACAAAAAAATTGAAATGCTTGCGTTGTATTTAAAAGATTTGATTGAGCAAGAGGTGGATATGGCGGATTTAAACAGCTTTTTGAAAGATTTACTTACTAAAGCCATATCTGAAATAGATTTTACTGACCTAGCAACCGTATTTTTAGACGTTTGATAGTTTGATAGACGGAGAGGATAGCCTCTCTGTCTTTATATCCTACCTAAGAGGAATTATAAAACTTTTGGAGGTGTTAACATGAAATATGGGAGGTTACTGGGTTCAAGCCTAGATATAGCATTGTATGAATACTTAGCTAAAACTGAGTGGGGGCAAAATTTTTATGAAAAGCTTGTCGAAAGTCTCAGTCAGGCGCTTAAAGAAGACGTTGAAATGATAGTATTAAAAGAGTTAGGCGGGGAGCCTGAAGAATTCATTCATGATGTGTTGAGCAAAGCAATAACTTCTGCAAACTATGAAATTATCGTCAAAGCTTTACTAGACGATTGGCTAAATGAAGTTATAGTCCCACGTGTGAAAAGAGGCGGTGAAATAAATGTTATATAATTTTAGAGATGATATTACTAACATTGTATTTTGGGAGCTGTATGATGAGGCAAAAGGGCAATGTGTTAATATTGTAACTTCATCTAAAAAATGGGCAGAGGAAATCTTGAGGCAAAAGGCTGAAGAAATTCTTAGAAGTTATAACATTCCTGAAAGAAGTTTATCAGAGCTTTTATTATATGCGGCTATTGGCTGGGCCTCATATGAAGAAATTAAGGAAGCCTTTGAAAGGGTATATCAACGTGAATTAGAAGAGGAAGCAAATTTAAAATAAAGGAGGTAATAATAATGGGAGATAGAAACAAAAGATGTAGTGAATTAATTGAAGACGAGTTGAAAAGAAGGATAGAAGATTTCAAACAAGCATTAAGCAACTTCAAAGAAAACAACTACGAAAAGATAGTAACTGAAAATGATTATGAATATGAAGATATAATAGACTGGGTAAATAACTATGTTCTAGGATATTATGATGATAATTACTACCGCGCAAAGAGACTTGAATTATCGTGTGGAGGTCCTCAAGATTATTTCTTGTATTTTCCAAAACTAGAAAGGATTGAATATCATTACCTTGACTGGTTTGATGGAGCATCTCTAGTATTAGATGGAGAAGATTTTGAGATTATGAGTGAATATTTTAAACTTTTAGGAGCAGATGAGGAAGACTGAGGAGCTAGAGGGAGGTTATCCTCTCTCTAGCTTTACTTTATATTTTACCTTATGAGGTATTATAAAAATCTAAAGGAGGTTTTTAAGATGAGTTATAAAGGCTGGCATAACAAAGAAACATATTTGGCTTATTTGTATTTGACAAACGAGCGTTATGATTGGGTGTCATATGCGGAGAAAGCGCATTTACTTGATTTAAAATGGGCAATTACGGATGAAATTCATTCGTTAGTCGATTGGATGGCAAAATATGATGATGATTTATATTGGGAGCTTATAGACTTCTTAGATGCTACAATTGACTGGGAGGAATTAGCTGAGGTTTTTCAAGAAGAAGCTGACAAACAAGCAAAAGAGCATGAAGAGAAAACTTTTGCTGAGTATCTTATGAGTCTTTCTGAGGAAGAAGAAGAAGAAATATGGGAGGATGAGGAAGACTGAGGAGGGTTTAACCTTCCTCAGTACCTCTTAAAGTTTACCTATAAGGCATTGAAATAACTTAAGGAGGTATGATGGTATGGTGAAATTTTGGTTGAAATTAGGAACAAATTATGCGTCCATGGAGAAGAGAGAAAACTCTGTGGATGAGCAAATGATAGATTAGGAGGTGAAAAGGTATGAATATTGTAGATAGGTTGCACAAAAGGATACAAGATTTTGAGAGTGTTTTAGAAGCCACCAAAGATGTCTCTTGGGATGAAGATTTTGAGTGGCGCGGACAGATATATCATAGCTATGAAGAATGGGCAGACAAATATTCAGGATGGGGAGGGTCCTGTTGTGATGATGAAATATATCGCGCTATTAGGTTTGAGTTGTCCAACGAACGCAACTTAGAATATTTCTTATTTTTTCCAAAAATACCTAGAGTAGACTATGTATATGGTGATGAAAAAATAGTCTTCACTGAGTTTCCCTATTGTGAAGAGTTTGCATTTTTAATTCATTTTTATCATAGTTTTGTAAAATGGGCTTATTAAAAATAAGGAGGTGAAAGAGTATGAACATTTTAGAAATGTTTCAAAAACGTTTGGAAGATTTTGAAAGTGTTACAAAAGCTGTTGAAGGTAAAGATAGTGATGAAACATTTGAATGGCAAGGGAAAACATATGAAGGTGTTGTAGACTGGGTAGAGAAATACTCTGGATATTCTCTTTGTTTTTGTCAAGATTGGGAATATCGGGCTTATCATTTAGCACTTCCGGGAACTGAAGAAACCAAAAATGAGTATATGCTATTTTTTGATGAAATAAGTAGGATAGACTATCATTATGGTGATGAAATAATTAGCATGCGATATTCTTCAACAAGTAAGGCTTCAGATATTCTTTATCATTTTTACTGGGCTGTTGCTTCATGGGCAGACTAAAAGGAGGTGAACAAAAATGGTGATAGATATAAAAGATGGTGATTGTGTAACAAATATTATTGAAAATTTTTTATTAAACATTTTACAAGAAGCCTATTATGATAATGAATTTAAACCTGGTTTAATTGGAACTATGGAATATGTTGATGAATTAGATGAAAAAAATTTGAAATTTTATGTTTTTGGTATGTTATTCAGGTATAGAATTGTTAATGCTATAAATTTATACATGATTTTTAATAATGAAATATCTATAAAAGGGATTATGGATGCTTTAGTTGAAGTATTAGAACAAGCAAGAAATAAAAAATATGTTGATAAATATTCAATTAATTTGAATTCATTTGATATTACTATAAGTTATAATAAAGATGATTCTGAAGATATTATAGTTATAAAATTATAAAAGGAGGTGAAAGTATATGGAAAATAAGTTTTGGGCAGCGTTAATAAAAACACACTGGAATAGGTTAATAGAAGAATTGATGTTGATTGAAAAGTTAGCTTATCTTACTAGAGAGACTTGGTGGATAGCCATGGATTCTGAAGGTCATATTATACATTTTACAGGTACTATGCCTGATAATTTCCTTGATAAAACATTAGAAGATAAAGCTATCCTTATTACTAGCCGAGAATTTAAGCCCGAAAAACTTTTAACTTATGCATTGGAACGTTATGAAAAAGAAGAGGAGGTGAAGTCTGACGAATAACGACTATAACAATCTTTGGAACTATGTTTTACTTTTCTTATTTATATTTCTCATGGTAATATCTTTCTACTGTATAACCTTTGGCAACGCTTATATATCTGTAACAAACATAGGCGTTGCTTTAGATACCTATCCCTACATAGAAAATCATTCAGTGTTTGAGATAGGGGCTAAGGACACCTTTTTCTTTCTTAACAATCATCTTTTCTTTGGCTATGACGCAAGTTATTTGAGCCCTATTTCAGTGTATCCTGAAACCTTCCCTTACTTTCCATTAGGATACGCTTCGTACGACTTCTATGTGGGGCTTCAGGGAGAGCGGTGGATAGTCACTGCTCTCCATAACTGTACACATCAATTTGTTTCGGCGTCTATGGAGCTGCCATGGCATGATGGTTCATTTAACTCTCTTATCTTCGAAATAATATTTTAACCAAATATTTACATCCTGTCTATTGACATGACAGCTTTTATATGATATAATAGTATTGTTATTGTCTTAAAAAGGAGAGTGAAGGGTGTGAAAGACAACAAGGAATATTCAAAAGAATTAGATAATTTAAACATCCCATTAGATGACCTAATAAACATTCTTAACCATTATAAGTATATTATTGTTAAACAGCCGAAGTATAAGAAATACCATTCTTTGTATGATTTTGTAAGCATAGTTAGGGAGTGGAACAGCTATCATCCAAAAAAGGATACTAAAGAAAAGGAGGTGACACATAATGAATGAAAATGATGAATATCTTATTTGGAGCGGGCAAGCGTTTATTCACAACGGGGAAATTGTTATTATCCCCGAGGATATAGAAGAATTAGTAAGCGACTGTTTTGGCGAAGACGCTTACTGGGCGGAGGATTTGATAATGGTAATGAGCCCCGACGGTGACCTTTGGTGGGGGACTCTAAAAGATTTAAGAAGGTTGTGGAAACGTAAATTTTATGAGGAAAGAGGGGGTTATTTATGAAAATGTTAATATGTTTAGAAGGCATTGATGGCGTAGGTAAAACTACACTTAGCCTAAAGCTATCTAATTATTTAGCTCATGAATACTACACCACTAAAATCTTTGCATTTCCTTCAACAGACTTTGTTAAGCAATCAATAGCATTTTGTCTGAACAGGAACTATAGCTTTTCTCCAGCCAGTCTAGCTATGTTATTTGGGCTAGATATATACAACAGACAACACGACATTTCTTCGGCTATCCAATACTATGATGTAGTTCTTCTAGACCGCTATTTTTATTCTACATTGGCTTATCAGGGAGCAATGTTGAGAGCTGATGTGCCTACTACTGTTAACTTCATTAATGAACTTTCGGACTTTTTCCAAAGGTATATTCTTTATACACCAGACTTAACGTTGGTGTATATTAATTCACATTTAGAAAACTTTCATAAGTTTGATGGAGACTGGCAGCCAGACTTCTTTGAATCTCAGAAGGATATTCAGGCTGCTGCTCAAACGTTGTATACGACTATCTTACCAGCACTATATCCTGAAATAGAAGTTATAGATGTGGCTAATAAGACTCCAGATGAAGTCTTTAAAGCCACTGTAGATGTTATTGATAAACAATTTAATATAAAGGAGAGTGAATAGAATATGGCAAATAGTAAGGTTAAAAAGTTTAAAATCCCATTGGTGATTAAAGACGTGCTAACTCAGTGGGTGTACTTAGAATACCCTGATACTAAATGGAACAAAGACGGGGTATATCGTGTTGAAGGAATCATTGCTCCAAGCAATCCTATTGTTAAACAGGTAAGGGAGCAATTAATGCCGAAAGCTATGGAATATGTAAAGGAGGCTAATCCTAATATAAAAAATATTATTCCTATAGAGCCTTTTACTGAATTAGACGATAACTCTTATCGGATTAAAGCTAAGACTAACGCTATCTTTAGATTTACAGACTCTATGGGGCAGGAAAGGATAAAGGAAAACGTTGTTCGTGTTTTTGACCGCAATGTTAAGCCTTTATCAGCCTCAGAAATTCACAGAGGGGACACAGTAAACCTTCAAGTTACTGCAATTCCTTATTATATGCCTGCTTCAAGGGGTTATGGAATTAGCTTTCGATTAGACGCTGTCCAGCTAGTTAAAAAAGGCGATGGCTTAGACAGCGGAGTATTATTTGAAGCCATTGGTAGTCCTGAGATGGAATCATTAGATACAATGTTTGAAATGTTTCAAGGTGATTCTGAAGGAGACTTTTAATATCCTAAAGAGGGGGGATTTTAGTGGGGATGTCTGAGAAGAAAAAATATCAGTATTGGGGCTCAAAGCCACGCTATAGACGCTCAACTTTCGAAAAGAAGGTTGAGGCAGATTTGAAAGAAAGAGGAGTAAAAGCTTTTTATGAGCCCCGCAAATTCAACTATGTAAAGTTTACATCATATACACCAGATTTTGTATTACCTAATGGCATTGCATTGGAGGTGAAAGGCTGGTTTCTTCCTGAGGACAGAACAAAGTTGAAGAATGTAAAGTTGCTATATCCTGATTTAGACCTTCGTATCATTTTTTCAACCGACAACAAAATAAATAAGAACTCTGCTACAAGGTATAGCGACTGGTGCAAGAAAAATGGGTTTAAGTATGCATTCAAGACTGTTCCTCAGGAGTGGTTGGAAGAACCAGAAAGAGAATTTCCGCGTAGCATGACACGACGTGAACTTTTGGAACACTTTATAGAAAGATAGTGTGTTTCAGAAGCTACCTCATCGTAAGAGCCCCTAGGACCGTTTGCTTAGGTCGTCCTGATAGATTACCTTAGTAGGCAGAGTAAAATAGATTCTAGGGGTAATGAGAGGGCATAGCATTGGGAAAAATAAAAATATATATATATAAGGGGGTAATACCTATGGAAGAGAATGAAAAGATAAAATTGGGTGAGGAATACATTGTGATTCATATTGACCTAGAAAACATGGCTATGGAAGCTGAATTTACGCATGAACACACATATGAGGTGTTGTTGACCTACTTAGCGTTTATAAACAAATTCTGGATAGAATCAGCAATTGAAGCACTTGAAATTGACCCAGAGAAAAAAGAATACTTTGTAGATGGAATTTTAGATATTATTGAAGAAGTAGTAAAAACACCGTTTGGTAATGATGATGATGAAGTCACTACAGAAGATGAAAACTAGAGAAGAAAATACAATTCTTATTAAAGCTCATATTCCCTGTCAATACTGCGGCTCCAGTGATGCTGGGGCCCTTTATTCCGATGGCTTCTATTGTTTTTCTTGCAACACCTATGTTCCAGCAAAAGGAGGCGAACAAAGTGTGGAAGCTGATGAAGTAGTAAAGGATATTATTTCCTATGGTTACGCTGAAATTCCTGAACGTGGCTTATCAGAGGAGGTGTGCCGTTTTTACGATTATGGCATAGGCCGCTATAACGGTCAAATTGTGCATGTAGCAAATTACCGTTATGGCAGCAAACGTAAGCAACACATTCGAACTCCCGATAAGCAGTTCTTTTGGCTTGGAGGTGGCACTGCCCATGTAGAGCTGTTTGGGCAGCATTTGTATCAGAAGCAGCCATATCTCATTATCACTGAAGGAGAAATAGACTGTCTTACAGTTGCTCAGTTAAAGTTAAAGCAGTTTTTGGTAGTTAGCGTGCCTAATGGTGCTGCTAATGCTACCAAAGCTGTTCTTGATAACTATGACTTCATAAGACAGTTTGAATTGATATACCTTTGGTTTGATACCGACAAAGCTGGGCAGCAGGCGGTGGAAAAACTGGTAATGCAGCTTCCACCAGGAAAGGTATATATTATAGACTCTGCACCGTATAAGGACGCTAATGAAGTGTTTCTTGCTTCGGGTGCTAATGCTGTCTTAAATTATATAAAGCAAGCTAGGCTATATCGCCCAGACCACCTAATCAGTGTTGAAGAAATGGACCTAGAGAAGATTATGAAGACTCCAGAGAATGAAAACTTCAAGGTAGGTTTCAATCACTTCAATAACTTTTATATGGGTCTTCGAAAGCATGAGTTGACTATGATAGGTGCTGGTACAGGAGTAGGCAAGAGCACCTATATGAGACAGCTTGCTTATGACCTTCTAATCCTTAATCCCAGTGTTAAGATAGCATATATAGCCCTTGAAGAAACTGTTACCAAAACCTTGTTAGGCTTTGTTGCTATGGACAATAATGTTGCTCTTGGTGATTTATACTTAAATAGAGAGCTAATACCACCTGAGTCCATGAAAGCAAGCATAGGAAAATTTAAAGAGCACTTATTGTTCTACGACCATTTTGGCTCTATTGACCCTCTTAATATGTTGCAGAAGATAGAATATTTAGCAAAGGCAGAAGGGATAGACTTTCTATTCTTAGACCATTTAACTATCCTTATCAGCGGACTAGAAATTCAGGATGAAAGAAAGGCTATCGACGTATTCCTTACCCGCCTTAGAAGTCTTATAGAGAATACTAATATTGGAGTAATCATGATAAGCCATGTCTCGAACAATAGTGCTTATCGGGGTAAAGCCCCTGAAGAGGGTGGTAAAATTTCTATAAAAGACTTCAGAGGGTCGGGGTCCATTGGACAGCTTAGTGACAATGTTATCAGTCTTCAGCGAAACATTGTTGCTAAGCAGCCTGAAGACAGAAGGCGTACTGAAGTGTACGCTCTGAAGAATCGATTATTTGGTGAGAATACTGGATTGATGGGAACGCTAGAGTATATTTCAGGAAAGCTTTATGAAACTGAAGTATATCATGCATAGTAAAGGAGGTGAAACAGTATGTCTAAGCAATCAATGGCTATATTTGATATAGAAACAGACTCATTAGACCCTGCTGTAGTATACATAATTACTGTGTTTGATATGCAATCTGAACAGATAATGACGTTCTTAAATCCTTTAGAAGGCTTGAACAAGTTGAACAGTTATGATATACTTATTGGGCACAATATAGTCAACTTTGACCTTCCAGTACTAGCAAAGTTATATCAATTCAAGCCTAGAGAAGATGTACAAGTTTGGGATACATTAATCATGTCAAGGTTATTATTTGGAGACTTGTATAACTTTGAGGAACGTTTCTGTCCTCAATGGAAACTAAAGCTGCCTCCTAGACTTAGGGGCTCTCATAGCTTAGAAGCATGGGGATTGCGTTTAGGAGAGCTAAAGGATACATGGGGAGAGCAGCGCACGGATTGGGTTATGACATCTGAGAATCAAGAAGAGTTTTTAAACTACGCACGACAGGATACGAGGGTTACAAAAGTCTTGTTTGACTTTCTATACCCACTCATCCAAAATGTTTGGGAGCCTTTCCTGATGGAAACAGAAGTAGCAAAGATTATACAACGACAAATGGCTTATGGCTTTGCTTTTGATATTGAAGCAGCTAAGGAACTTTTGGGAAGCTATTACAAAGAAATGGCTGATATAGAAAAAGAGCTCCAAAAAGCCTTTCCACCTTGGGAGGAGCAGGTTGGAGTGTATAAGAAAGCTAATAAAGCGAAGGGAATTAATGCTGGTGACCCTAAGATAGTTAAAGTTAAGTTTAATCCAGGGTCGAGAAAGCATATAGCCCTCAAGTTGCAAGAGAAATATAGTTGGACACCTCAGAAATTCACAGAATTAGGCAATCCCATCATTAATGAAGAGGTATTGAATTCCCTTGATTATCCTGAAGCAAAACTACTTAGTCGTTATTTAAACCTTCAAAAGTTAGCAGGATTGCTTGCGGAGGGCAATCAGGGAGTGCTGAAACACATCAAAGCAGATGGTAGGGTCCATGGTACCGTTAACACTCTAGGCGCTGTATCTAGACGCATGACACATTCATCTCCCAACGTTGCTCAAATGCCCACAGATTCGGAGTTTCGAAAGCTATTCATTGCTCCCAATGACAACTATTGCTTGGTTGGGATAGATGCTAGCGGATTAGAACTGCGTTGTTTAGCTCACTATTTAGCACGCAATGACAATGGTGTGTATGCTCACCAAATTCTGCAGGGAGATATACACACTTATAACCAGCAAGCGGCAGGTTTGAAAACTCGCGCGCAAGCAAAACGTTTTATTTATGCGTTTCTTTATGGCGCTGGTACATCTTTGCTAGCCCAGATAGCAGAAATACCAGAGTCTAAAGGAGCAAAGTTGAAGCAAAAATTTTTAAATAACATTCAAGGTTTACCAGCACTGATAGAGGATGTCCAAAATAAAGCCAAAGGAAGCTTTATTAAGAGTCTAGATGGAGTCCCATTGTTTGTTAGAGACTCTTATAAAGCACTTAACCTACTATTACAGAGTGCGGGTGCCATTGTTATGAAAAGAGCGCTGGTAATCTTAGACAACTCATTGCAGTCTAAAGGACTTATTCCAGGGCAAGATTATGAGTTTGTAGCCAATATTCATGACGAATGGCAGATACAGGCTAAGAAAGAACTTGCCAATATTATTGCTGAAGAAGGTGTCAAAGCTATCAAAGCTGCAGGAAGATTTTATAACTTTAGATGTCCGTTAGATGGTGAGGCTAAAATAGGTATGAATTGGGCTGAAACTCATTAGAAAGGAGTGAGAGCATGAAGGTTTTACTAATAGATGGGGACATTGTTTTATTTCAAGTAGCTTTCAAGTCTCAGCAAAAGATGTTTGATAAACTAATTGTTGATGATATTATAATTGCTCAAGAACGCATTGATGACTTTATACGCGATTTGGTTCAGCGTACTGAAGCAAGAGAATATTTAGTATGCCTCAGCGGATTTAATAACTTTCGCAAGCAGTTAAGTTCCACTTATAAACTCAACCGTGCTGATAAAGAAAAGCCTGAGTTGCTTTCAGAGCTTAGAGCATATGTGGAAGCTGAATATCCTTGTTTGTATATAGATAATTTGGAGGCTGATGATGTGATAGGTATATTGGTTTCCAAAAGAGATAAAGAGTATATAATAGCTTCTACAGACAAAGATATGCAACAAATATCCTCTACACACTATAACTGGCGTAAGGATACATTGTTTACTATTACTCCTGAAGAAGCTACACGTTTCTTTTATCAACAGGTGTTACAAGGGGACCCATGTGATGGTTATTATGGAGTCCCTGGAATAGGAAAGGTAAAAGCTAGGAAACTATTGGATGAAGTAGAGCCTGAACACTATTGGAAAACTGTTGTTGAAACTTATCTGAGTCACGGTCTTACCTATGATGACGCTTTAATGACAGCAAGGCTGGCTTTTATTCTTGATAAGGACCACTATGACTGTAAGACCAAAAGTGTAAAACTTTGGACACCACCAAAAGAAAAGGAGGTAGAACAAGTATGATATTTATTTATTACAGTGATGAAGATTTACAACCTTTATTTAATCCTGGTGATGTAGGTATTGACCTTAGGAGTGCTGAAAATTTTGTTTTAGAACCTGGGGAAATACGCGTTGTACCTACTGGTGTATCATGGGATGTCTCGTTGTCATCAATATATGCTACTATAGTGGGGCGTTCGGGATGGAATTCTAAAGGCTTAATAGTTTTAACAGGAGTTATAGACCCTGATTATACTGGTGAATGGAAGGTTGTTTTATTCAATGCAACAAAATATCCCCAATCAATTGCAAGAGGTAATAGAATAGCTCAAGCATTAATACATTCTGTACCTTCTGAAAATATTAGCTTATATCAGGGACAATCTAAAAGGGTTACGCAAAGAGGAACTAATGGATTTGGTAGCACAGGAATAAACTAAATAAGGAGGATGAAAACATGGATATTGCAAGCTTTTACAGTGATTTGGTATTTAAAAGAACTTATGCAAAGTCCTTTGGGGAAACGTGGGAAGAAGCTGTTAAACGATATGAAGAACACTTTTGGCAGTTTGTTAAACCTGAAGTTGCAAAAGATTATGTTACAGCTATAGCATTGTTTAAAAGCAAAGATATTTTAGGCTCAATGCGTGGGTTAGCTTCAGCAGGCAGGGCGCTTCCATACTATCCAGAAGCTATCTACAATTGTAGTTATCTAATTTTTGATTCATGGGAAGCTTTTGCTGATATGTTTATTTTACTAATGCTAGGAGTAGGTGTAGGCTATAGTGTTGAAAAGGCTAGCATAAAACTTCCTCCTAGACCTACAAAGTTTAGAGAAGGCAATATTACCATTGTTGTTGGGGACTCTAAAGAAGGTTGGCGTGACGCATTTTTATCTTTGCTCCACAATCTTCAAGGTGGAATGATACCTAAATTTGATTATAGTTTGATTAGACCAGCTGGAGCTCCTCTAAAAACATTTGGAGGTACAGCCAGTGGACCTGAGCCTTTACGCTTTCTTTTTGACAAGACAATAGAGTTATTTACCACTAAGCCTGGAAAGCAATGGACACCAAAAGAAATATTTACGCTAGCTAATCTTGTAGCAAATACAGTCATATCAGGAGGCGTCCGCAGGAGTGCTTGTATAGCTTTAGCTGATTATGAGGACGCTTTTAACCTTAAATATGATGGCTTTTGGGAAACTGAGCCGTGGTTGGCATATTCAAATGTCTCAATTGCAATAGATAATACTACTGAGGTTAATGTAAAAGACCTAGTACACCATTGGAAAGCAAATAACATTGGTGAGCCTGGAATTTTTAATCGAAAATATGCTAAAGATAAGCAATGGGTTAAACTTAGAAGGGATTTATACGATGAACAATTTTTAGGAACTAATCCGTGTGGCGAAATAATCTTGCGACCATTTCAATTCTGTAACTTAACTGAAGTCCATGTAGAACCTGATGACACAAAAGAAACGCTTATTGTAAAAGCAAAGATGGCTACACTACTTGGAATATTACAGTCATTAAATACAGATTATACAGCAGTATTAGACCCACGATGGAAACAAAACGCTGAAACTGAACCTTTGTTGGGAGTATCTTTAACAGGCTTAAGAAATCATCCAATACTTAGTGAACACTCTTTCAATACCGAAAGAATACTAACAGATTTGCGTAGAGAAGTTCGTGAATATGCTAAACAAGTAGCAGAAATATATGGACTTCCTGAAATAAAAGCCATTACAACTGTTAAGCCTAGTGGCACAGCCAGTCAAATTCTAGGCACCACGCCTGGATTACATAACAGTTTTGGGCGTTATGTAATTAGAAGGTTACGAATTAACAAAAATGACCCACTGGTGGACTATCTAAAAAGCTTTGGGTTTGAATTGTTTCAAGATGTGTATAACAATGAAACCTTAGTTGTGGAATTTCCTCTTGAATATCCTAACCATAGGGATAGAGACGTAGTAGAACAAATTGAGTATTATTTAATGATGGAAAGGGTATGGGCAGACCATAATCCGTCCACTACTATCACGGTTAAGGATGATATAGAGTGGAAAATAGTGGAAGATTGGCTAAAGCAATATTCGGACAAAATTGTTGGAATAACGTTCCTACCAGATAATAACTCCTTCCCGCAAGCACCTTATGAAGTAATAGACAAAGAAACCTATGATTCTATGGTAAAGAAACTTCGGAAAGCTTCCAAAAAGAAAGCAGAGTTTCTTATTGATAGCTCAGTCTTAGAAAGTCATAGCAACACTTCAGCAGCATTTGCCTGTTCTGCTGGAGGAGATTGTGAAACAAATGTTTTGTAGTATTTATTAGGATTACAAAAGTTACCTAAGCGTAGGAGCCCCTAGGAGCCTTTGGGTGTTGTCGTATGACAGATTACCTTGGTCGCTATAACAAAATGGATTCTAGGGGCAATAAGAGGGTATAGCATTAAGATTATAATTAAAGGAGGTGACTAAAATATATGGAAGATAGAATAGGAATCCCATTGTCTGCAGAAGACCTAGTGAAATATTTAGACAAGCTATATCCACCTAAATGTCCAAATATTGCAGATAATGATAGAACTATATGGATGTATGCGGGCAAGCGTGAACTTATTGACGCTTGCTTGGAATTATATAATCTAAAGGAGGAGGATAAGAATGGAAGAGTTGAAGGAAACTTCTTTGAAAAGTAAGTTTCAGAAGTTGGCAATGCGTAAGCAAAGTTTAATGAACATTGCTGAAACTTGTTCAGCATTAACACTCCAATATATTTTTCCACCAAATAATAATGATAATCAGCCTTTGTACCAATCGTGGCAATCAGTTGGAGCACGAGGAGTAAACAATTTATCATCAAAACTATTGTTAGCATTGCTTCCTACCACTGGGGGATTTTTCACATATAAGCTGGATGAAGCTTTAAGGGCTTCACTGCCTAGAGATGTTGTAAACTCTGCTGAGGACTATCTAACACTGTTAGAGAAGATGACTATGCAAGAACTGAACCAGCTATCAGTAAGATATACGTTATCAGAAGCATTGAAACATCTTATTATCACAGGAAACGTGGCTCTGTGGTTTAAAGATGACAAGCTAAAGTTGTATAATTTGAGAGACTATGTGGTAGTCCGTGATAAAGCTATGAACCTTACTGAAGTTATCCTTAGGGAAACTGTAGATAAAGACACGCTCCCTAAAGCCCTCAGAGACTTTATAGCTCAACAGAACATAGCTTCAGCAGCTAATATACAAAGTGCAGCTTCAGGCTTAAGCAGTGATATGTATGACATTTTTACCGCTGCTAAGCTTACAGATGGTAAGTGGGAGATGTGGCAAGAAATAGGAGAGCTAGAGGTCCCTAACACAAGGAAGTGGGTAAAGCTATTACCTATCCTTGTGTTGCGTTGGACTAACAACGAATATGGACATGGACTGGTTGAACAGGTACTAGGAGACCTGTTAAACCTTGAGAGCCTTTCTAAGGCGGTCACTAACTCAGCACTAGCTGCTGCTAAGACTATATTTCTTGTGCGTCCTAGCGCTGAGACTAATATAAATTTGATAAAGAATGCTAAGAACGGTGACATCATCATTGGTAACAAGGATGATGTTGGCACCATGGGCGTTAGTTCTTATGCAGACTTAAAGACAGCGCAGGAGCAGATAATGCAACTAGAAAATCGTATTAACCAAATGTTCCTAGTGTTCAATCCACGTAGCGCTGAAAGGGTTACCGCTGAAGAGATTAGAAGGCTTACTGAAGAGTTAGAGGCGTTGTTGGGAGGTGTCTACACTCTATTGGCTGAAGAATTACAAAAGCCATTATTACAGCTTATTAGAGAAAAGATACAAAAAACTCTCCCTCAGCCTCCTGATGAAGATGTAAAACTTGTTCTTACCAGTGGATTTGAAGCACTGGCTAGGACAACTGAATTAAACAAGCTATTAACATTTCTTAGCGCTGTAGGGAACATTCAACCAGCACTGCAATATATAAACTGGTATGAATATCTTACTCAGATTGTTAGCAGTCTAAGTCTAAATGCTCAGGGTTTAATTAAGACTCAGGAAGAATTAATGGCAGAGCAACAACAAATGCTGCAAATGCAAGCAGCACAAAATATTATAGGTGGAGGTGTGTAGTATGGAGGAAAGAAAAATTGGGTTAGAAGAAGGTAAAGAATTGGTGGAAGCTCAAGAGGTTAAAGAAGAAAAGGCAGTAGAAGCTCAGCCTCAAGAAGCAGCAGAAGTTAAACCTGAAGAAGCTAAAGAAGCTCCAGTAAAACCTTTGCTATCCACTGAAGAAGCCCCGCAAGTAAAGGAAGAGAAAGAGAAGACTAAGGTAGCTATAGATGATATACTACCAGAATTGCAATCACTAATTTACAAGGATAATCTTAGCGATGATGACTTAAAACCATTTTTAGACAAAGGGTTTACTAAGACAGAGCTACAGTTGGCTATCAAAGGTCTGCGCTCAGAAGCAGACGCTATCTTAGACAAGCTTTATGATACCGTTGGTGGCAAAGGTACATTTACTAACATGGCTGAGTGGGCAAACAAAACACTGTCTAAGGAAGAAAGGGAGGAGTTTAATGCACTTATGCTTTCTGGAGACCCTAAGGTCATGAAATGGGCTTTATTAGGATTGAAAGCTCAGTATCTTGCTAATACTCAACAAGTTTCAGGAGGATACATTGACGGTAGTGCTAATACCAGGGAAGATATAGTACCCTTTAGCTCTCCTCATGAAATGTTTGAGGCACTAACGGACACTAAGAAGCTACAGAATCCTAAGTATCGTGAGCTGGTGGAAAAGAGAGCACTAATATCTAAGTTTGACTAATGCTGCTTAAGAAAGAAGAAGCCTCCCTTAGGGGAGGCTTTTGTTTATCTTGCCCAGGTAGTTATTGTCATACGCAAACCTGAATGCGAACCAGAAAGAGACCCTATAAAACGTAAACGCAAATCAGAAGCTGAAGTTGGGACTGTTAAAATACCACTACTGTAATTAGCCATTTTGGTTTCAGAGGTAAATAGCCATATACCAATTGCGATGCCACCAACAATATCAATTTCAAACACACAATGAGAACCACTCCCATACGAATAAGCTATTAAGTCATCTGTTAAAGCTAACCATCTTAGAGAGGTATTGCCACCACCTGAATTCAAGGTACCAAATATTCTATAATTTAAATTTACTGGCATGTATTTTTCTAAATAATATGTGCCAGAAGAAAGTGTACCAGTTTCTAAAAAGTATATTTTATTGGCTTCTAAATTGCCACTAGGTGTCCCTGTAACAACATTTAGCTTAGTGGAACTCTTTGGAAAGCCTGCAATAGTAGATGTAGTATTTATAGTAGCATTAGCGCTTCCATCAAAAGAAGCACTTCCCGTAACATCCCCAGTAAGTGCAATAGTCCTTGCTGTAGCAAGCTTAGTAGCTGTAGCAGCATTACCTAAAATATTGCCAGGCAATGCTCCCGAAGAATTCCTTACTGGTATTGTGTTAGCTCCAGTGCTAGTGTTGGGACTGTACCCTGCTAACCTTGCAGAGTTGTCTACTGTAACAGCTATAGTAGCATCGCGACTCCCATCGAAGGGTGTGCTACCGCTAACGTCTCCTGTAAGTCTAATAATTCTGGATGTAGTCAACTTATCAGCTTTAGTTGCTGTAGCTGCATTTCCAGTAATGTCGCCAGGTAGCTTACCATTAGTGTCTCTTACAGCAACAGCATTGGCTGTAGCCGACGTAGACGGGCTGTATCCTCCAACTTTGGCAGAATTGTTTACTGTGGTAGTTATAGTTTTGTTAGCACTGCCATCGAATGTAGTGCTCCCAGTAACATCCCCAGTAAGTGCAATAGTCCTTGCTGTAGCAAGCTTAGTTGCTGTAGTAGCACTAGTTGCCGAAGTTGCTGTTGCAGCATTTCCCAATATATCCCCAGCAAGCTTACCGTTAGCATCCCTTACAGCCACTGTGCTAGCAGTAGCTGTAGTAGCTGGACTGTATCCACCAACTTTAGCCGCATTGTTAACTGTCGCTGCTATTGAAACATTGGATGTTCCATCAAAACTTGAGCTCCCACTAGCATCTCCAGTAAGAGTTATAGTTCTTGCTGTAGCTAACTTAGCAGCTTGAGCAGCATTGTTTACTGTAGCACTTATGGTAGCATTAGCGCTTCCATCAAAAGAAGCACTGCCTGTTACATCACCGCTTAAGGCTAGAGTACGTGCTGTAGCAAGCTTAGTAGCTGTAGTAGCCGTATCAGCACTGGACGCAGAAGTTGCCGTAGCAGCATTGCCTGTTATATCACCAACCAATCGTCCATTAGCATCCCTAACTGGTATTGAGTTAGCTGTAGGCGTTGTAGACGGACTATAGTTGTTCAATTTGGCAGCATTGTTGACTGTGGTAGCTATAGTAGCGTTTGCTGAACCATCAAAGCTTGTACTACCACTTACATCACCGCTAAGGGATATAGTCCGTGGTGTTTTAAGCTTAGCTGCTTGAGACACTGTGGCAGTTATGCTAGCATTAGCACTACCATCAAAGCTTGTACTACCACTTACATCACCGCTAAGGGATATAGTCCGTGGTGTTTTAAGCTTAGCTGCTTGAGACACTGTGGCAGTTATGCTAGCATTAGCACTACCATCAAAGCTAGTACTGCCTGTTGCGTCTCCTGTAAGACTAATAGTCCTTGCGGTAACTAGTTTGGTAGCTGTAGCAGAGTTACCAGTTATATCACCTGCTAGCTTGCCTGTGGAATCACGAACTGGGACTGTATTGGCTGTAGCTGATGTAGACGGACTTTTGCCGTCTAGTTTGGCTGAATTGTTTACTGTGGTGGTTATAAAGACATTGGTGGTCTCATCAAGGGCTGTGCTGCCCGTAACATCGCCTATAAGATGTATAGTTTTATCTGATATAGACAGTTTTGTCGGGTCATTAGTGGGAACATATATAATACGAGCGGCTAACGCTGAAGCTGATGTAAGATAACCACTGGAACAATTTGTATAAAAAAGCCCAGTTCTAGCTGCTGAAATACCTCCACCAAATAAAAAAGCTTTAAAACCTTGTGCTTGAACAGCAGAAAAATAAACATCATGAAGTGGTTTACTTGCAAGACCTTCGTTTTCTGTTGGCAAAAATGTAAAATCGCATATTTCAGACCAACCTATAGCACTAATATAATTATTTCCTGTAGCCAAATCAAAGCCCACGTCAAAATAAGGTTTGGCATCTTTAGCAGCCTCAAAATCATAATAAGATATATATGCTTTAACTTTTGTCCCTGTTGCATATATATTTACTCCGTCTATTAATTCTTCAGTATTTCCCCATAAATTTTCCTGTCCTCTATAAGTTATAGCATTATTCTGGCTTACACCAGATACATTTCCAAATGTTGATGTAGACCCGGTAGATATACGACCATTCACGCCGTTTCCTAGCATTGCTTGTGAATCAAACGAACCATATTCTATAGCAAATAATATTTGTATTGCTGATAAAGAAAAAATATCATTTAATTGCCAACCATTACCTCTATTTTTAACTAATTGTTGTGCGCTAGTGAATCTGAAAAAGTTATTAGCTGTAGAAGTTGGGATAGCATTAGCTATTGAAGACAATTTATCGTTGTTAAAATCTATTCCAGATTCATCATTCAAAAGATATTCACCAGTTGAACTATCATAGGTACAGCCTTCGTAAGCTCCTAAATATATATAATTTACAGGTTTTCTATCGGGAGTCCTAGTATAAAATGCTGGATGTCGTTTAAAGCCCGGTCTAGCTGTATCAGAAATATAGTAACGTATTTTTTGGACAGTTAGCCCATCTTGCCCTGGTATCTTTTTAAATTTCAATGGTACCGTCTTATACCAAAACACAGGTTGTTCCACCATCACCTGAACAGGAGTGCCTACTGGATAAGTTACACCTCCTATAGTAAGTTCTTCCTCAAGCTTACCTGTCTCAGTAAATCCGGGCTCACCATAGTAAGCAAGACGGACGCCATCATCGGTTAAAATACAGCGCTTACGCCCACCATACATATTATATTGGTCAAAGTCTGCGCCACCATTCTTACCTACAGCAGCTCCCAGTCTTCTTACTGTTCCACTAGGTACATCCCACTCTAACCCTAATATACCAGAACCTTCATAACCTGCAAAACCTATAACGTCATCTACATCCTCCGAAAGCTCTATTAGCTCTTCATATGTAGCTTCAGCATGACCCAAAACATTACCTGGAAGCTTACCATTAGCATCCCTTACAGCTACATTATTGGGTATAGCACTTTGGCTAGCGTGAAAGCCATCAACTTTGTCTGCGCTATCAATTTGTCCAACAATAGTGCCACCAACTATGTTACCATCTGAATCCCTTACAACAACTGTGTTTGGTTTATTAATTGTAGAAGGAAGTAAGCCTGCTAACTTGCTAGCGTTAGTTGCAGTAGCAGCATTTCCAGTAATATCGCCCGCTAGTTTACCACTAGCGTCCCTCACAGCAATGCTATTAGCTGTAGCGCTTTGGCTAGCATGGAATCCATCGACAGTATCAGCATTTCCAGTGATATCTCCAGC
>ENA-UPAD01000758-UPAD01000758.1-bioreactor-metagenome-genome-assembly--contig:-NODE-758-length-41614-cov-46.688684_pt1 | contig 41614 bp, 37 predicted proteins | sample MGYA00238179_ERZ772710 | MGnify/ENA primary metagenome ERZ772710 (study PRJEB29004, sample SAMN07631245) | bioreactor metagenome | isolation source: Switchgrass digestor | place: USA: Dartmouth...
TCTGCTTCAAATATAACGGTATTTGCATCATTTTTTTATAAAAATTAATAATAATGAATTATTATCATTAATCCCGGCATAGAAGTCAGGGGAACTTTCCTGCAGAATAAAAATGTTTTATACTCTACTGACATATACCTACGATAAAGGAAAGCAAAATAGAAAAGGAATTGCGACTTAACTTAAATCTTAAGCTTTGAAGCAATCCCTTTAGAACTTTACTAATCAATTAAATGCTAATAGAACTCATTAAAAAGTCAAACTCCGGTTACGGATTTATAATCTGTTTCATATCACCGTTATGCAGCCGGCAATAAACTTAATTCAATCAGTCCTACAATATCTTGGACAAAAACTCCTTCAGCCTAGGATGGGTGGGATTTTCAAAAAGCGCATCAGGAGTATTTTGCTCAACTATCCTGCCTTCATCCATAAACAGCACTCTGGTGGCCACCTTCTTGGCAAATCTCATTTCATGGGTAACAACTACCATGGTCATGCCTTCATCGGCCAGCTGCACCATCAAATCAAGAACCTCTCCCACCATCTCCGGGTCAAGAGCGCTGGTTGGTTCGTCAAAAAGCATCACATCCGGGTTCATGGCTAAGGCACGGATTATTGCAATTCTTTGCTTCTGACCACCCGACAGCTGGTTGGGATAAGCGTCCGCCTTATCTGACAGGCCAATTCTGGCTAAGAGCTCAACAGCCTTCTGTCCGGCCTCCTCCTTTGTCATAATCCCCAGCTTTACAGGAGCCAATGTGATATTTTCCATAACTGATAGATGGGGAAAGAGGTTGAACTGCTGGAATACCATACCCATCTTGCGTCTGATCAGATTTATATCGGTCTTTTTATCGGTTATATTATTTCCTTCAAACCATATGGTACCCTCGTCCGGTACCTCCAGCAAATTCAGGCAACGCAGGAAGGTTGATTTTCCTGAGCCGGAAGGGCCGATTACAACTACCTTCTCGCCTTTATTTATGGTTTCATTTATTCCGTTAAGTACAAGATGGTCTCCGAAGGATTTCTTAAGATTTTCAATTACGATCACTTCTGGCCATCCTCCTTTCTATGTTGCCCAAAAGCTTTGATAAGCCCACAACCATAATCAGGTAACAGGCAGCTGCAATTATCAACGGAGGTAAAACATCATATGTTCTTGAACCGATATACTGGGCAGCCTTTGTAACCTCCGTAACAGCTATCACAGAGGCAACCGATGTTTCCTTAATAAGGGTGATAAATTCATTGCCCAGGGCAGGCAAAATGTTCTTAATAGCCTGAGGCATTATTATCAGCCTCATGGTCTGCATATAATTAAGCCCCAAAGATCTCCCGGCCTCCATCTGCCCCCTGTCAATAGAGTCTATACCGGCTCTTATTATTTCAGCAACGTAAGCACCTGAATTGATGCCGAAGCATATGGCACCGACTGCTATTTCACTGGTATTCCGGGATGTGAAAATAAGATTGTATATAATCAGCAGCTGCACCATAAGGGGAGTTCCCCTTATTACCGTAATATACAGATCACATATAGCCTTCAGCCATTTCATCCTGGATTCCTTGGCTGTTACCTTTACAACTGCAACAATAACACCAATAGCTATACCCAGTAAAATAGCGAAAAATGAAATTAGCAAAGTAACCTTAATACCATTCAGATAAGCCAGATATCGTCTGTCAGGTACTATTGCTCTGTAAAAGGAATTATAGATTTCCGTAAACCAACCAGTTACTATATTCAATGTTTACCTCCCAATAGATTCTAATAAAGTAGCACTTAAAAACCAAGTGATTATCCCTTAATTCGCAGCCATATGCCCAAATACACTTTTATTTAAACCCCAAGACGTTAAAGAGGGGCTGCAAATGTGGCTACAGCCCCTTTTAAACCCGGTAAATATCATTGTGTAATTAATCAATTGTATGTTTCAGAGTAAACTCATCTATCTTACCGCTGTCAATAAGCTCCTGAAGTACTTCGTTGATCTTGTCAAGCAGCTCCTTGTTTCCCTTCTTTACTGCAATGGCATATTTATCAGTAAAGAGTATTCCGTCAAGAATCGCAAGTTCAGGATTAGCCTTTACCAGAGCCTCTGCCGGCAGCTTATCCATAACTATGCAGTCAATCTTGTTGTTTTTCAGATCCTCTGCCGCCTGTGAAAACAGAGTGTAACGCTTAAGCTCCTTGTATTCAATACCCTCATCTTCTATATAAAGGTCGGCTACATTTCCCTGCTGTACACCTATTATCTTTCCTGCCAGTCCCTCATTGCTTACCTCAGTGACTGCTGGATTTTCCTTATTTACCACTATAACCTCTACTGACTCGTCATACTCAATGGAGAAATCCATCTTCTCCTTACGATCCTCAGTAATTGAAACGCCGGCGGCAACAAAATCCACCTTACCCTGTTGAACAGCAAGAAGCGCGCCGTCAAAATCCATGTTTTTAATAACCAGCTTTTTGCCCATGCTGTCGGCTATTGCCTGTGCAATATCCATGTCAATTCCGACTACCTGATCGCCATCCATGTACTCATATGGAGCAAAGCCGGCCTCTGTTCCTACAATGATTGTGTCATTATCCTTCTTACAGCCTGCAAACAAGGTTGTTACAACAAGCATAGCCGCCATTAAAGCAATTATTCTTCTTTTCATACTTTTTACTATCCTCCTGAGTTTCAAAAAAGAAATTTTACAGGTAAATAAAATTTTCCAAGAAAGCTTATTTTCAAAGGAAAATAGTATTATCCTTGTATTACTTTATTATTAAATTAGATTTTTAACATCTAATTATTTTTATTTACTATTTTATCTACGGCGGCTCGCTCCTGCTCCGTCATTATCTTTTCAGGATCAAGAATGACTATAAGTTGACCGTTATGATTAATTACATTTTTCATATAGCGGTTATCATTATTAATTGCTATCTCAGGAACACTAAACAGCTGATCTTCCTCCAGCTGAAGGATTTCCACCACCTTGTCAACCTCATAGGCAACAGTCATACCGCCACATGAGCTTATTACAAATCTGGTATCGTCATCATACGGAATGTCAGCAAGGCCAAATCTTCTGCGCAGGCTATACACAGGAACTATATCTCCCCTAAGCCTGATAATGCCCTTGAAATTTTCCGACAAGCCAGGCACCTTTTCAACGCTGCCTGTCCTTTCAATTATGTTGATCTCCATAATATCCATTCCATATTTCTCTTCGCCCAGCACAAATAAAGCTTGCTTTATCATCTGAATAACAGCCTCCATTCCTATGCAATGCCGGATGCATACTACTTTGCATTCTGCGCATTCCATTTTAAATATGCATTTATAAACGGATCTATATAGCCATCTAATACAGCATAAGCATTGCCTACCTCTTCATTGGTACGATGATCCTTGACCATCGTATAAGGCTGGAGCACATAGGATCTTATCTGGTTGCCCCAGGCGATGTCCTTAACCTCTCCGCGTATACCCGATTTTTTCTCCTGCTGCTCCTGTTTTTTCAGCATATAAAGTCTGGCCTTCAGCATCTGCATAGCCTTATCCTTATTCTGCAGCTGTGAACGCTCATTCTGGCACTGTACCACAATACCTGTCGGCAGGTGGGTAATACGGACTGCAGAAGCAGTTTTATTAACATGCTGTCCGCCTGCACCGCTGGAATGATAGGTATCAATTCTCAAATCGTCTTCGTCTATCTCTACTCCAAGATCTTCCTCAATATCGGGCATAACATCACAGGATACAAAGGAGGTCTGTCTTTTGCCAGCCGCATTAAAGGGGGATATTCGAACCAGGCGATGCACTCCGTGCTCGGATTTTAAATAGCCGTAGGCATTCATTCCGTTGACCTGGAAGGTTATGGACTTAAGGCCGGCTTCATCACCATCCAGAAAGTCAAGCACCTGCAGATCAAAACCCTTCTTATCCGCCCATTTCTGATACATGCGAAAGAGCATACTGGCCCAGTCGCAGCTTTCTGTTCCGCCTGCACCGGCATGTAGGCTGACAATTGCATTGTACCTGTCATATTCATCAGACAAAAGAGTCTTTAGCTTCAACTCTTCAAAATCCCTTATAAACATCTTAAGGGTTTCATCTATTTCTGGAATAAGGCTCTCGTCATTCTCTTCATACGCCATCTGTATCAGGGTCTGAACATCCTCGTATTGTGTTCTTAATTTATTATACTCATCCAAAGTATCCTTTAGATTCTTTAACTCCTTCATCAGCTCCTGGGCTCTCTGGGCATTGTCCCAAAAGCCAGGCTCATCCATAGTCTGCTCAATTTCCGCTATGCGGTCACTCTTCCTGCTGATGTTAAAGTGAATCCCCCACTTCTATTAATGGCTTATCATAGCTGGTCAATGTATATTTAAACTGATCTAATTCAACCACTTAATCACCTCATTTTGTTATTATATAATACTATTTGTCAAAATTCAATCCCAAATGTATATAAATACATACACGGTTATTTATTATACATTCGTCTTTCTATTAAACAGATTCTAATCAGATACTTTTGCCACAGCAGAACTTATACTTCTTGCCGCTGCCGCAGGGACAGGGCTCGTTAGGCATTACCTTCTTGTTAGCCCTTCTTACCGGAGCATTAGGCAGAGTGTCGTCCTTATTGGTGCCGGTTACCTTGGCTACCTGCTCTCTTTCAACCTTCTGCTCAATTCTGACATGCATCAGGAACTTAACGGTATCTTCCCTGATGGCATCAATCATGGCATTGAACATCTCATAACCCTGGAACTTGTATTCCACAATCGGCTGACGCTGACCATACGCCTGCAGTCCAATACCCTGACGCAGCTGATCCATGTCATCTATGTGATCCATCCATTTGGTGTCAATAACCTTAAGTAAGATAACACGTTCTACCTCTCTGATCTGCTCCTCGGCGAACTGGCTCTCCTTCTCCTCATACAGCTTTACCGCATCCTCTTTCAGTTTCTGTATAAGCTCCTTCTTCCTTAATTTCCTGAGCTCATCCTCGCTGAACTCTATCTTGGGCAGGGGTATTATCGGAAGGAGGGTATTATTCAGCTCCTCCAGATCCCACTCAAGCGGGTTCTGATCCTCACCGATGCAGTTATTGACACAGGCCTCAACCGTATCGGTAATCATTCGCAATATGGTATCCCTCATATTCTCACAGTCAAGAACCTTGCGTCGCTCAGCATAAATAATTTCCCTCTGCTCATTGTTGACCTGGTCAAACTCCAGCAGACTCTTTCTGATACCGAAATGGTTGCTCTCTATTCTCTTTTGAGCCCTCTCGATGGCATTGCTCAGCATCTTGTGCTGTATTTGCTCACCCTCAGGCAAACCGAGGGAATTGAATATGCTCATCAATCTCTCGGAGCCGAACAGGCGCATCAGCTCATCCTCAAGAGAAATGAAGAACTGCGATTCACCGGGGTCGCCCTGTCTTCCTGCACGTCCACGCAGCTGGTTATCGATACGTCTGGATTCATGCCTTTCAGTACCTATAATCTTTAAGCCGCCCAGCTCCACCACGCCTTCTCCCAGCTTGATGTCGGTACCACGACCAGCCATGTTGGTTGCTATAGTAACCGCTCCCTTCTGGCCTGCTTCGGCTATTATTTCAGCCTCAAGCTCATGATACTTGGCATTCAGCACCTTATGGGGTATGTTGCGCTTCTTAAGCAGGTCAGATACCTCCTCAGAAGCTTCAATAGATCTGGTGCCGACAAGCACCGGCTGTCCCTTCTGATGGGCTTTTACAATTTCATTTATAATAGCATTCAGCTTTTCCCTCTTGGTCTTATATACCGCATCCTCACGGTCAATTCTGACAACAGGCTTGTTAGTAGGTACCTCTATTACATCCATTCCGTATATTTCCCTGAATTCCTTTTCCTCTGTCAGAGCTGTACCGGTCATACCGCATTTTTTGTAGTATTTGTTGAAGAAGTTCTGGAAGGTAATTGTAGCAACAGTCTTGCTTTCCCTCTCCACCTTCACATTTTCCTTGGCCTCAATTGCCTGATGAAGGCCATCGCTGTAGCGGCGGCCGGGCATAATACGGCCTGTAAACTCATCGACAATAAGAACCTTGTCGTCCTTAACCACATAATCCTTGTCCCGGAACATGGTATGGTGGGCACGGAGGGCAAGGATAATATTGTGCTGTATTTCAAGATTCTCCGGATCAGCCAAGTTTTCAATACGGAAGAACTGCTCCACCTTTTTTACACCCTCTTCAGTCAGGTGAACGCTCTTCTCCTTTTCATTAACGATAAAGTCACCTGTTTCCTTTATTTCCTCCTTCATAATGGCAGCCATCTTGGTAAGCTCTCCGCTTGTCTCACCTCTCTTGAGCTGCCTTGCCAGAATATCGCACATGCGGTACAGCTCGGTCGACTTTCCGCCTTGTCCGGAAATAATCAAGGGTGTTCTGGCTTCATCAATCAATATGGAGTCTACCTCGTCTATGATGGCATAGTGCAAATCCCTCTGCACCAGCTGCTCCTTGTAGATAACCATGTTATCTCTCAGATAGTCGAAGCCCAGCTCATTATTGGTTGCATAGGTGATGTCACAGGCATACGCAGCACGACGCTCTTCACTGTTCATGCTGTTGAGGATTACACCAACTGACAGACCTAAAAACTGGTGTATTTGTCCCATCCATTCGGCATCACGCTTTGCCAGGTAGTCATTAACAGTTACTACATGAACGCCCTTGCCTTCCAGGGCATTTAGATATGAAGGAAAGGTTGCCACCAGAGTCTTACCTTCACCGGTACGCATCTCGGCTATACGCCCCTGATGCAGAATAATAGCACCCATCAGCTGCACCCTGTAGGGCCTTTGACCGAGTGTTCTTTTAGCAGCCTCCCTTACTGTTGCATAGGCTTCTATCAGCAAATCGTCAAGAGTCTCACCATTCTTCAGCCTGTTTTTGAATTCTATGGTTTTAGCTCTTAAAGCTTCATCCGAAAGCTTGCTGTATTCGGGCTCCAAAGCCTCAATCCTGTCAACAATCGGTGTTATTCGTTTGATTTCACGCTCACTATGGGTTCCGAAGATTTTTGTTAATAATCCCATTTAATTTCACTCCTATATTTATATTAAACTTATTAATCTTGTCTTTCATCATCAGCAAAAATGTACAATTCATATTGTAACATTTGCTCTTATACTTAGCAACCTAATTTTGTAACAGAAAAATGCGGTATAAATTACAGCAACTATACTATATATACGATATACGAAAAAAAGAGGGCTGCAAGTTAACAGCCCTTATAGTTTACTCATCAAACACCTGCTCGGCTTAATATTCCGGCTCGATAAGCCCGTAGGTATTGCCCTTTCTCTTATATACCACATTAACTTCATCAGTCTGAGCATTACGAAATACGAAAAAGTTATGACCAAGCAGCTCCATCTGTACACATGCTTCCTCAGCATCCATAGGCTTAATTGCAAATTTCTTGGTTTTTACTATCTTGATTGAGTCATCCTCATGATATTCATCCTCAATAAAGGCTTTGTTGAAATTTGCCGCTGCCTGTTTGTAATCCAGCAACTTATTCTTATATTTCCTTAACTGACGTTCAATGATCTCCTCCACCAAATCAATTGAAACATACATGTCATTGCTTACCTGTTCTGCTCTGATTATATTACCCTTAACCGGTATGGTTACTTCTATTTTCTGCCTCTCTTTCTCTACACTGAAGGTAACGTGCACTTCCGTGTCAGGAGTGAAGTATCTCTCAAGCTTGCCGATTTTCTCGTATACAGCTGTTTTCAGGCCCTCGGTCACTTCAATATTCTTTCCGCTTATAATATAACGCATAATGCCCAACTCCTTTTTGACATTCTAGTTAGCATCTCTATTTATATGCTATCATAATTATAACATATCCATCGAAAAGTGACAAGCATCTTTGACATTTTTAGAATATGTACGGAAAATTACTTCTTATTACTTGTATTTTTCTGACAATTTACCGGTCATTAAGAAAATTTGCAAATCTACATTAATTTTATGATTTATCATAAGTAACAAAACGCATTTTCGATATTGACAGCAAAAAATTTGTTAGACACCAGTAGTTGATATCTGTGGATAATGTGGATAAATACGTGTATAACTTTATTTATTATCAAATCTGGGCTTATACACTGTGGATAACTTTTTTGGCATTTGTTAAATTTTACCTATAAAAGCCCATTTTTTACCATTTTTTGGGCTTCATTTGTGCATGCTGCACATATTTTCAGATGTCAATAGGAAATTAAGATAATTTTTTAATAAGCCAGTTGAAGAAAATAATAAAATAAATTCGCTCAATTTATCATATATTGCAAATATTATTTCTAATATTCACATTATTTATTATTTATTTAATACTTCTGCATATAAGCCAAAATGGCATTACTTGTACAACAAGCCTTTGGGCTCTTTCCCTATACATAGAATTCATGCCAAAGGCCGTCCGCTTCTTCCTCAAAAGCACAGATACATGATATTGCCACCGCCAACCAGGATGTCTGCCATGCAGTCAAACCATATCTTTGTATTATCTAATCTATTTTATGAATTTACAGTTCATAAATAACAGTTCATAAAAACTCATCAAAAAGACCCCCTGTTTCCAGGAGGTCTAAATTATTATGATTCAATTATTTAATTATTCTTCTTATGCTATGTATCTTTCTGTATTTATAGTTAGATACGATAATACCCTGACGCCTGTTGGCAGCATGTACTATCTTACCGTTTCCTATGTACATAGCAACGTGGTTTACAACGCCCTTGTTATTGGCATAGAATATCAGGTCTCCGGGCTTTAGGTCGCTTTCGCTGACCTTTATGCCTGCACTTTTCGCCTGATCCCTGGATACTCTAGGAATACTGTAACCGAAATCCTTGTAAATAGTCTGTACAAATCCGGAGCAATCTGCACCCTTTGTCAGGCTTTCTCCACCCCATTTATAGGGATTGCCGACAAATTTCAGGGCGTAGTTGACAACTTCCTGTCTCTTCTTGTCAGCCGAGCTTGAACTGCTGCTGGAGCTACTGCTTGATGAACTACTGCTGCCCGAACCGCTGTTACTCTTTGACTGAGACGCTTTGGCAGCTTCTGCAGCCTTTCTTGCCGCTTCCTTCCTCTCAGCTTCCTCCTGCGCAAGCTTGCGCTTTCTTTCCGCTTCGGCCCTTTCAGCCTCTTCCTGTAAACGCTTTCTTCTCAGCTCTTCCTCAACTGATATGGCATATTGGAATTCGACCCTGATTTCTGCATAATCCTTGCTGATAAATCCTGTAAATTCATTACCTGTTCCCTCATCGGTGGCAAGAACTATCTCTACCCAATCATCGTATTCCTTAACTACGACATATTCCTCTCCCAATGGAATTAAATCCAGGGTTCTCGATTCGGTGCTGGGCTGCTCTCTAACTCTCAGAGTCATCGTATTGACTACTTTAGCATACTTGGTTGCATACTTTTCAACCATATCCTTTGCCGATTCCCCGATTGCCAGATAATTGGTTGCTATATAGCCCACCACATCTCCGGATTCTATCTTGGCCCAGTCACCAGGAAGGGTCTCAAGGATCTTTGCCGCTGAACCGCGATAAAGCTTGCCAACAATCTCACTGTCGGTTGATGGCTGTTTTCTGATATTTACATAGCTGTCTGCTTTTGAAATTCCAATGTTGTTATAAGGAGATTTTGAGTCAATATAACGCTTTACTTCATCATAAGCAGACTTTAACGCTTTTTCTGAAGTCGAATCAAGTATTTCCGATATACCGGCTATACCACATTCAGCTGACACAAGAGTATCCGCCTTTGCATCAGCTGTTTGCCTGGACACGGCTAAAACAGTCATACCTATTAAAGCCGCCATCTTAACAGCCATCCTAATGTTCATCTATATAACCTCCCAGAAATGCAACCATCGGGACTAATTTTCATATGTGCCTTATGAGCTTGTCCTATTTTAAATTGTTACAAAATTGTTAACCGTTGAAATAATTATAGCAACCATGTAATCTTTTGTCAATAATTATTGTACTAAAACTGTAGAATTCGACCATAGGTCTTTTAGCCCCTAAACGCTGCATTTTCCGGGATTTGCTTTAGTCAGTTACGCTTTATATGCCGTTAAGATATTTTTCTACTGCTGTAATAGCATTTGCCCCGTCGGCAGCTGCCGTAATAATCTGTCTTAATTCCTTGGTTCTAACATCACCGGCTGCAAATACACCCGGTAAATTGGTTTGGCAATTCTCACCTGCTATAATATATCCGGCCTCATCAACCTTGACCAGCTTGCTGTATATCTGAGAATTGGGTATATAGCCGACAGCTATAAAGACTCCGTCCACCTCATAGGTCTTCTGCTCCTTAGTCTTTGTATCCGCTATAACAAGGCTTTCTACCTTGTCGCTGCCGTTAATTCTTTCAACAACACTGTTCCAGAGCACAGTCACATTATCCAGATCAAGCAATTTGCTTGACAGGCTTTTTGATGCCCGGAATTCATCCCTTCGATGGATAACGTAAACCTGCCTGCATATTCTGGCCAGGAAGATGGCATCCTCCACTGCCACATCCCCACCTCCTACTACGGCGACAGTCTTGTTTTTGAAAAATGCTCCATCACATGTGGCGCAGTAGGACACCCCCATACCTGACAGCTCGGCTTCTCCCGGAACATTCAAGTGCCTTGGGCTGCCACCTGTTGCAATAATTACACTTTTAGCCGTATATCTGCTGCCATCATCAAGTACAACAATCTTACTGCCATCTTCAATAAAGAAATCACTTACCTCGCCGGTAACAAATTCAGCTCCCAGCTTATCTGCATGCTCACGGAATTTCATTCCGAGATCAAAGCCTCCGATACCCGGGATGCCCGGATAGTTATCAACCTCATAGGTATTTATTATCTGGCCTCCGCTTACAGGAGCCTTTTCTATTACCACAAAGCTTAATTGGGCTCTTTTCGCATAGATGGCCGCCGACAGCCCTGCCGGACCGGAACCTATAATTATAAGATCATAAATCATGCTTCTTCCTCCCTGTTTCTTTATCGGCCATGCTTTATCAGCCGAAAATATCACGTTAAATTATAGATTATATGACAGAATAAGCATTTGATGATATTTTGCCTGCTGATTGTATGCTTTATGCCTGATATATAATTTTATCATAAAACAAAATCCTAAAAATATGACAATGATTGGCTCATTGTTATATAGCTAGCTATTAATCGCAATCTTATTCATGAGTTTTTCTGATTATCGCATAAATCCAGTAGTGTTCTTTATCATCATCGCCTTCACCTGCTTTGCTGTCCTTGCACATCTGTATATCAATTAGCTCAACATTCGCCTGACGCATGATTAGCTCCCTCAGTGTTCTGCCCCTGTAATCGGTAAAATAGCGTCCATCCCTGATACCCTCGAAATCTCCATAATGAAAGGACATATACATGATCCCGTTTACCTTCAGTGCCCTGACAGCTTTATGCAATATGCCATCAACTTTGCTTCTTGGAATATGAACAAGAGAGGCGCAAGCCCAGATACCGTCAAACACATTATGAAATTCCATATCCTCATATGACAGGTTCAAGGCCTCCTGTCCGGTATGTATGCTTGCCAGATTGCACATTTCATATGACGCATCAAGCATAGTGACATCATAACCACAGGACAAAAAATACGCGCTGTCTCTGCCGGAGCCACAGCCAAGATCCAGGATACTGGCTCCCTCAGGCAGCAGGCTGGTAAAGGCATCCCAGTGGTCCTGCATATCAATGTCAACCGTTTTCTGAAAATATTCATTTGCATGCTTATTATAATACTCTATCGAGTCCAACTAATTATCCCTCCTTGCAATGACAAGCATATTATAGCAAACCGTAAGTATAAATACCAGTATTTTTCAGACAAAACGCATCTATAAAAGCTTTCATATAAATTTTACAGCATCCTTGGAGCAATTTATATTAAATAATAATAAATTTCATAAAGAATTCATTTCAGAGGATTGCAGTAGCATTTTATAAGGTATAATATAAAAAACTGTTAAAATCCATAAACTAATGTTATACTTTTCATGAACAATGGATTATATGGAGTTTTTCGCATGGCAGCAAATAAATGTTTAAGTGTTAAATAACAGCAGGTTACGCTTAAAGTAATGTTTATCAAAAGAAAAAATAAAAGGGGAATATATAACATGATAGAATTGGGTAAATATCAAATGCTGAGGGTTGATAAGAAATCAAAATTCGGCTTTTATCTTGTCGAGCCCGAGGACAATCCAAAGCAAGCTATTTTGCTTCCGGCAAAGGAAGCGCCTGAAAATCTTACTGTCGGAGATTTGATTAAGGTTTTTATATACAAGGATACCGAGGATCGTATTATTGCCACTACAAAACAGGTGCCGCTAACAATTGGCGGGCTGGCGGTATTAAAGGTCAAGGAGGTAAGTGATATTGGAGCCTTTTTGGATTGGGGCCTGGTAAAGGATTTATTTTTGCCCTTCAAGGAGCAAAGCAGCAAGGTCAAGGTAGGGGATAATGTTTTAGTCAGCCTCTATGTGGATAAAAGCAGGCGGCTGTGTGCCACCATGAAGGTATATGACCTTTTGTCCACCGATTCAGGATATAAAAAGGGTGACATCGTAAGCGGCTTTGTATATGACCAGATTGACTCCTTTGGTGTCTTTGTGGCTGTTGATAATATTTACTCGGCAATGATACCAAACAATGAGCTGTTTTCACCTGTTAAAATAGGAGAAACTATACAGGCCCGTGTAACAAGTGTAAGGGAGGACGGCAAGCTTAACCTGAGCTTAAGGGATAAGGCCTATGTTCAGATTGGCACCGATTCAGAGAATATTTTGGACAGGCTTAAGGCCGCAGGCGGTTACCTTTCTTTTAATGATTCATCCGATCCTGAGGATATTAAACGGGAATTCAAAATCAGTAAAAACGCCTTCAAAAGAGCCATCGGCAAGCTTTATAAGGATGGTATTATTGAAATTAATGATGACGGAATCCGACTTGTAAAGAAGTAAAAAGCAACAAGCCTAAAGCTTTCACATCCCTGCTTTAGGCTTGTTTTCTTAATATATCACTTACTCCTGGTATTAATCAATCTTTCTGATCGGTTTTTTTACAGAAGGCTGGTTGAGGAAACGCATTTTGGGATTGTCCTTATAATCCTTTGTCCTTTTAACCGTTTTATCCTCCGCTTTAGTATACAGATCCCTAAAGCCTCTTGCCAGCTTTTCCTTACACTCGTTGCAAAAACGTCCTGTTTTGATAGTAACGCCACAGCCCTCACATTCAAGACCTATCAGAGAGTCCTCGGCAAAGGCCAGTCTTTCCTCACGAATCCACTGCTTAATTTGAGCTATTGATACGTCAAATACCTCGGAGACCTCCTGCATTCCCACACGAGGATGATCATAGATATACTCCTTTACCGCATCAAACTTTTCCTCCAGAGCAGCTGCACATGACGGGCACAAATTCGGTCCGCTTACATGGTTGTATATCCTGCCACAGCTTTTACAGTTTCTAATATCCATTCGTTTCTCCTCCCTAAAAGCCTTCTCCTATGCATAACACTAGAAAAAACACTTCCAATACACCATTGGATTTAAGCACATGTGTACAAGCCTCTATAGTACTGCCGGTCGTATATATGTCATCTACTAATAGTACCTTTTTTATCTGCTTCTTATATTCAACTGCCAGCCTTTCATTATAGCCAAATGCTTCGGTCAGATTTTTAAGTCTTTCTTTATCACTGAGATTTTTCTGCGGCAGGGTCTTCTTCTTTCTTAACAGAAGTCTCGGCAATACGGGTATACCAAGCTCTTTTCCGATTGGCAATGCAAGCAACTGTGCCTGATTGTATCCCCGTTCATTATATTTACTGCGATGAAGAGGTATCGGTACAATTACATCCGGTGATATCTCTTTTATTTTATCTCCATATAAACGGATTATTTCGCTTACATAAAACCTGGCATTATCCTTCCTGCTCCGATATTTGAAGTCGGCAATGGAACGCTTCATTGTTTCATCATAACGCCATACGGCAAAGCCTCTGTTATATTGATGATTCTTACGAGCACAGTCACTGCAGTATTCCTCCCTGTCATTGCTAATCGGCTTACTGCATTTCATACATCTGGGTTCATTTATATAGGGAAGCTTTTCCTTGCAGCCTGCACATACTCTTTCACCTTTGGGAATAACTATCTCTGTGCAAAAAGGGCACCTCACCGGGTAAAGCAGCTCTATGATATAGTCCAAAAATGCATTAGCCATAAATTATGCATATAGACTGGCAGGGTATTCTCCCTTCTCAATTAATGCCTTGATCGAATTCACCACATCATCCTTATCCTCCTTGTAGGTAACCCCGAACCAGCGATCATTTGATTTAAGTACAGACACCTGTACCTTGCCGGCCTTTACCAGGTCCCCAACTACCGTCGGAAGAAGGTATTCCTTCTTAATGTCATCCTGTCCCAGATTTGTCATGAATTCAACAAAGCCCTTTTCCAAAAAGTCAAACAAACCCGGTTTAAAGCCCCACATATTCATAGATACCACACTGTTTAAGTCAATTGCAATTTTATTGCCATTGCTGTCCTTAGCCTCTGCATGATCTTCTGCCGGTACAATTCCGCCGGTTTCCACGATATCTACCAGTTTGCCTGTTTCGTCAACCTTGCATATACCTCTGGTTACAGCTCCATTCTCGCTTAAGGTATTGCCAAGAATAAAACCTGCCATGCAATAATCGTTATCGTTATAATCAGGATCATTTAAAAATTTATATATAAGCCTGAAGGCTTCCTTGCCGTAATAATCGTCCGCATTGATGACGGCGAAATTCTCCTTTACCAGCTCCTTGCAGCACAGAACCGCCTGCCCTGTACCCCATGGCTTGGTTCTTCCTGTCGGTACACTAAAGCCTTCCGGTATATCATCCAGCTCCTGAAATACATATTCAACCTTTGCCTGCTTCTCAATACGGTTGCCGATTACCTCTTTAAAATCCTTTTCCAAATCCTTGCGGATAATTACTACAATCTTGTTAAAGCCTGCGCATATAGCATCATAAATAGAGTAATCCATTATAATCTCGCCATTAGGGCCAACCGGCTCAAGCTGCTTAATACCTCCAAACCTGCTGCCCATACCGGCTGCCATAATTACCAACGTTGTCGTAGCCAATTTATTATCCTCCATAAAACTACTATTATTTTTATTATTATAACCTATTTTCCATAAAAATGCACTATCCAATATTATATTTAATAAACCGGTCTTGTCAATGATAACTATCTTAGTTTCTTTGTCCTACAAACTACCGTAACTCCTTTATCCTGCGGCTCAGGCTGGAATAACGGTTCTGCTCATTTTTATTGTCGATCATATGATTTAGCATATAATCACTGCCAATGATTACAACGCAGCTTCTTGCCCGAGTCACCGCAGTATATAAAAGATTTCTGTTAAACAGAAGCTTAGGACCGTCCAGAATAGGAATAATAACCGCCGGATATTCACTACCCTGTGCCTTATGAATGGTAACAGCATATGCCAGCTCAAGCTCGTCCAGCTGGCCAAAGGGATAATCCACCAGGCGGTTATCGTCGAATTCCACCAGCATATGCTCTGAAAAGTGATTTATTTCCTTTATTATACCCGAATCCCCGTTAAATACACCTGTCCCGCTCTGAATAACCGTTCCTGAGCTGCTCCTGATTTCCCAGCTTGTCTGGTAGTTGTTTTTTACCTGCATTACCTTGTCGCCTTCCCGGAATACGGTATCATGAAACTCCTTTTCTCTTTTATCCTTTGCAGGCGGGTTCAGGGCCTGCTGCAGTATACGGTTTAGCTTTTCAACTCCCAGCTCTCCCTTACGCATGGGAGTCAGCACCTGGATGTCATAGGGAGTTGCCTTAACATATCCGGGGAGCTTGTTTTTTATAAGATTTATCATAACAGCCGATATTACGGCTGAATCCTCCCTTTTTAGGAAAAAGAAATCCTTGCTTTTGTTGTCCAGTCTTATGTGCTCGCCATTGTTTATCTTGTGGGCGTTAATAATAATGTCGCTGTCGGCTGCCTGTCTGAATATTTTAGTCAGCTTCATTACATTGAAGGAATTTGAATTGATTATATCCCTCAGCACATTTCCAGGCCCTACACTGGGAAGCTGGTTCACATCTCCTACCAGAATGAGTCTGGTTCCGACCGGCACAGCCTTCAGCATGGCATGCATAAGGTATAAGTCCACCATAGACATTTCATCCACTATAAGAACATCGGTTTCCAAAGGATTAAACTCGTCCCTGCCAAAGGTGAACTTTTTCTCTTCATCATCCGCCAGCCTGGTCAGCTCCAGCAGCCTGTGTATGGTTCTGGCCTCATAGCCTGTGGCCTCGGTCATCCTTTTAGCCGCCCTTCCTGTAGGCGCAGCCAGTAATATCTCCATACCCTCCAGCTCAAAGAATTTAATTATGGCATTTATTGTTGTGGTTTTTCCGGTACCCGGGCCTCCCGTGATAATTAGCAGGCCATTTGCAGCCGCTTCAACCACCGCCATCCTTTGCTGCTCCTCCAATTCTATATTAAAGCGTTTTTCTATTTCCTTCACCCGGCTTCTGGCACGTTCAGCATCAACATCATAATGTATATTCAAATCATGCAGCATTCTGGCTACATTCAGCTCCATATAATAATATACGGAAGAGTAAATCAGCTTTTCCTCTCCCTCATCATTGATAATAGTCTTTTTCTCCAGACTTAAGCTTGTCAGCTCTCTTCTTATGTCCTCCTCATCTACCATCAAGAGCTGCTTTGCCCTTTGAATTAGCTCGTACTCAGGAAGATATACATGACCGTCTGTGCTTGCCTGCATCAGAACATACAAAATTCCTGCCTTTATCCGGTATTCGGAATTCAGGTTAATACCGACCCGCCTGGCAATCTCATCCGATGTCTTAAAGCCTACCCCGGATATATCCTCAGCCAGCCTATATGGATTGTCCCTGATAATATCGTACATGCGGTTGCCATATTCCGTATAAATCTTGACGGCAAGATTTCCTGTTATATTGTACTGCTGTAAAAAAATCATGGCATTTCGCATGTCCTTTTTCTCTTCAAATTGCCTGTATATCTCTTTTGCTATCCGTTCACTGATGCCTTTAACCTCAACAAGCCGCTCCGGTTCCTCCTCGATAATGCGAAAGGTATCCTCTTTAAAGCGCTTTACTATCCTGGCTGCCAGCACCTCACCTATACCCTTTATCGCTCCTGAGCTTAAGTAGCGTTCTATGGAATGAATATCACTGGGCTGCTTAAGCTCATAGCTGCTTATCAAAAACTGCTGCCCGTATACAATATGGTCGGTATAGCTTCCCTGAGCACTGATGAATTCACCCTCACTTATAAAGGCGAAGGTGCCTACACAGGTTATTTCATAATCATCGGTATGAAGGCTCAGTACAGTGTAGCCGTTATCATCATTTCTATATATGATATGATCAATATATCCTTCAACAATTTCAGCCATCGCACCCTCCCAGGTGTCCGTAATATGATGCATATATGCAAAATAAGTCATTTTATCCAAAGCCCAATTGGTGAGGACTTTGGATAAAATGACAAATTAATGGTTTTATGAATATGAATTTTTTATGAATTCCTCTTCATTGCTTCAAACAGCATCTGCGCCAGTCCTATTCCCTGTCCCTTGGTTGCTTCCTTTGCATATTCCTCATAAAGCTTATCGGAGAAATGCATCAGATAATCATTCTCTTCCTCATCCTCATCCTTAAGCACGGTCTTTTCCATACCCTTAAAGACCTGCTCCAAAAGATAAGCTTCAAAGCTTTTGCAGGCCTCCATAAGCTCTTCGTCCGAAGCATCGCTTTTATTCAAGGCAGCTTTTATATTCTCCGCCTTTCCACTGTCATACAATATATTATTAGTCCTGTTGTACCCAAGGCCGGAGCCTATAGAAAAATCCATATGTACCTCCCTTAATATATAAGACGGCTATATGCCAATCGACAAGTGACCGCTTCAGTGCTATTATAGCTGCTTAAATTAATATCTACTCAAAATTATTATATATTATAATTCTTTACCTTAAATTATTTGCCTGTTGGAGCATCTCATCGGTAGCTGTGATTATCTTTGAGTTCATTTCATAAGCCCGTTGAGCCACAATAAGATTAACTATTTCATCTACAGCCTGCACGTTGGATGCTTCCAGAGCGCCCTGTCTGATGCTGCTCTTTTCAAGGCTGTCGTCAAATGCCTCGGGGCGGGCTATTCCTGATGCCTCGGTCTGTCTTAAAAGGCTGTTACCAAGCTTATGAAGTCCGGCAGGATTGTTGAACTGTACCAGACCGATCTGCATACCTGTAGGCATCATTCCAATTTCAGACTTATATAACAGCTCTCCCGCATCATTAATGATTATTTCGGAAGCAGCCATCTCATCTGATAAAACAATAGCCTCTCCGTTAACATCCAATACCGGATAACCGTCAGAGGTTGCAAGCATAAATCCTTCAGGCCCCGCCGACAGCTGGAATGAGCCATTACGGGTATAGGCTACTTCTCCGGTCGGGGTCTGCACCATGAAAAAGCCCTTGCCGAGAATAGCCAAATCAAAATCGTTGCCTGTATCATTAATTGAGCCCTGGGTATACTGAGAAGCTATAGCAGCAGTTCTTACACCCAGGCCCACCTGTATTCCATAGGGCTTCGGCTCGCCGGTATTATCATAGGATTGCTCCTGTATTGTTTGATATAATAAGCTTTTGAACTGGGCGGATTCCCTTTTATAGCCCACGGTATTTACATTGGCCAGGTTATTGGAAATTGTATCAACATTGCTCTGCTGGCTTATCATTCCGGACGCTGCCGTCCACAAGGATCTCATCATATAGCTTCCTCCTAATCAAAAGTAGCTTTGCCTAACTTTATCTGTGAACAGTTACTTAACCAAGTTTCACTTCATATTATACTCTACCTATACTCTGCCGACCGAATTAGCCGCCAGATCAAGGGTCTGATCGATGGATTTGATAGCCTTTTGATTGGCCTCATATGCTCTGGTTATGGTGATCATCTCCACCATCTCGGAAACCACATTAACATTGGACTGTTCGGTATAGCCCTGGTTAACCCTGGCGTCTGCTTCAATAATAACTGCGCCGTCCAATGCTTTATACATGGTGTCACCGGCTTTGATCAGATATGAATAATCCTCAAAATCAGTGAGCATGACCGTATCGATATATACTCCATCTGCATAGATTGCACCTGTTGAGTCTATCACCACGTTAACTGCCTCCGGTGGAACAGCAATTTCACCGGCCAAGCCTATCAGGCGGTTGCCCTCCGCATCAACAATATAGCCGTCCCTGGTCATAGTAAATGAACCATTTCTGGTATATTGCAGGCTTTCATTACCTGCCCTGTCAACCACCCTAAGTGTGAAAAATCCTTTGCCCTCCAGAGCCATATCATAGGTATTTGATGTCTGTCTGAGAGAGCCTTGTCCATAATTGGTGTATACTTCACCCAGCTTTACTCCCAGGGTCATCCTGCCTATAGGGCGATTATTGAAGGCCTCGGAGGCATCCTTTATTTTGAGCGTAAGCATGCTGTCAAAGGATTGTGAAACCACATTTTCCTCCTTATAACCTACAGTAGCAGCATTTGCAAGATTATTTGCAATTATATCAAGTCTCTTTTGCTCATTTGCCATACCCGTATAGGCTGTAAACAATCCTCTGACCATATCTCTAAACTCCTTTTGTATAAAAATAAGGAAACTCTTGCAACAAAGCCTTATTAATCTCTTTTTCCAGCCAAAAATTCAATATACTTACCGGTTCCTATAGCAACAGCTGTCATGGGATCCTCGGCTGTCATGGTAGTAATACCTGTTTTTTCTTCAATCAGCTGCTCAAAGCCATATAACAGGCATCCGCCACCGGTTAATACTATTCCCCTGTCGGCGATATCAGCCGCCAGCTCCGGAGGAGTCCTCTCCAAAACGCTGTGAACTGCTTCAACAATCTGGGAGCATGGCTCTCTTAGGGCTTCCTCAGTCTCCTCAGATGTTACAGTTATTGTCCTGGGCAGTCCGGTCACCAGATTTCTACCCCTTACCTCCATTGAAATTGACTCAGGTCTTCTGTAAGCCGAACCTATCTTTATCTTTATATCCTCTGCTGTTCTTTCACCAATCAATAAATTATGCTTCTTTCTCATATATCTGACTATCGCATCATCAAAGTCATCGCCGGCCACCTTAACGGATGTGCTTACAACAGTACCTCCAAGGCTGATTACTGCAATATCCGAAGTTCCGCCACCTATATCAACAATCATGTTGCCGCAGGGTTTGGAAATATCAATACCTGCACCAATGGCTGCTGCAATAGGCTCCTCAATAATGGCAACCTCTCTTGCACCAGCTGCATATGTGGCATCCTCAACCGCTTTCTTTTCAACCTCTGTTACCTGACTGGGTACACAAACACTGACCCTCGGCTTTCTGAAGCGCTGCTTGCCAATAGCTTTAGTAATAAAGTATTTAAGCATCTTCTCAGTTACCGTATAGTCAGATATAACACCCTGTCTTAAGGGGCGAACAGCAACAATATTACCCGGTGTTCTTCCCAGCATTAGTCTGGCTTCTTCACCAATGGCCTTTATCTTATTGGTATCCCTGTCAAAGGCCACTACAGATGGCTCCTTCAGTACAACACCTTTACCCTTTATATAAACTAAGACACTTGCTGTGCCAAGATCAATTCCAATATCAGTTCCTAACATTAAAATCTCCTTTCCATCATGCATAAACATGAATTAGCAATATACTTATTTATATACAAAGATTCCTTATCGTTCAGTAATCAATAATGCAGCAAAATTTTCCATAGATGATCGGTAATCTACATATACGAATATATTATATATGATTTCATTCTTTTTTCAAATAAATTTTTAACTTTTTAGCTACGAATGTGTTCTCACGATTATAACAGCATTAAAAATAAGAATAATCATTATACATGGAAATAACAGGCTCAATATTTATATCGGCATAAAATATAAATAATTTATATGCATAAAAATACTATACCGGCTATTTTTTCTATAGCCTGAAGGATATTCCTTCGGATATCCACTGTCCTTCTATATTATTTCATTTTTTCCAGATTCTATAACAACAGCCACTATTGACTATGGAAATTTTTGACCTATAATTATTATTGTCGGTATCTAAGACATCAAAGCATTTAAATTCAGCTGATCAAAAAGTTAAAGAAAGGAGTATATGCTGTACATAAAACCACAGCATGCGACAATGAAACGAAAAATGAAGACTAAATTCATACTTGTATTGCTAGCGCTGTCATTAAATCTTTTTCTGACCTCATGCTCCGGTAAAGGCCGGGAAGGTGCTGATCCAACGGTAGCACCAGAAGCGACGCAGACTCCAGGATTAGCAGCTACGGGTCAGGACGACAATTCCTCAGTCATCACTCCAGCGGTGACAGAGGCGGCACAAGCCGAAGCCACTGAAAAACCCGAAGCCACTCCCACAACAGAAGCCATTGCTGAGATTGGGGAAGCAGCTGAGCCTTCTCTGCCTCCACTAAACCCGGACAATTTCGATCCGACGGCCAGCATCAGCGATAAAATTCCTGAAAAATATCTCGCAAGAAGAATTGATTATCCCGGAACAATTGAAATGATTACATATGATACATACGACTATTTCGGCGATAATTCCAAAATACAGAAGCAGGCATATGTATATCTGCCCCACGGATATGACAAAAGCAAAAAATACAATGTTTTGTACCTGATGCACGGCATCGGCGGCAATGAGCGTGAATGGGGTATGTTTACCGAAAATTCTACCGTCAAAATTATAATGGACAATCTGATATATTACGGCGATATAGAGCCTTTTATAATAGTAACTCCCAATGGCCGCTCCAGCAAGGATTTTGCCAATACAAATTCCGATTTTAATTCCTTCTATAAATTCGGCCTGGAGCTGCGGAACGATCTTATTCCGTATATGGAAGCAAATTACTCCACCTACGCTGATTATGACGAGAATGGCTACGATATGACAGCAAGCAGAGACCACCGGGCTATGGCGGGTCTGTCTATGGGAGCTATGCAGACCATTAATATAGGCTTATGCGAAAATCTTGATATTTTCAGTTATTTTGGAGCCTTCTCAGCCTGTCCTACCACATATACATCATCCCAGATTGCTGAGCAACTTAGGAAATTTGAGGATTATGATATAAAGTATTTTTATAATATATGCGGTACGGCAGACGCAATAGCCATAACACATGCAACAAACGCCGTCAAAAACCTCAGCAGCCTGACAGAGATGCTTAAGGACAATGAAAATCTCATGTGGCAGGAAATCCCTGGCGGCAATCATGATTTTAATGTATGGTATTTAGGCTTTTATAATTTTGCACAGCTGGTATTTAAATAATATACCCGGCAAAATCCTGACAAAAAATTCAAAATCTTAACGGGAACATAATGAAATAATTCAAGGGGGTGCATTCAGCACCCCCTCTTATATATGATTTCAGGTTAATTATTCGATAATCTCAGTAACCTTACCTGAACCAACTGTTCTACCACCCTCACGGATAGCGAAGCCTAAGCCCTGCTCCATAGCGATAGGATGGATAAGCTCAACTGTCAGCTCAAGGTTGTCACCAGGCTTAGCCATTTCTACATCCTGAGGGAACATGCATACGCCGGTAACGTCTGTTGTTCTGAAATAGAACTGAGGTCTGTAGTTGTTGAAGAAAGGAGTATGACGTCCGCCTTCATCCTTGGTCAGGATGTAAACCTGAGCCTTGAACTTCTTATGGCACTTTACAGAGCCGGGTTTGCAAAGAACCTGTCCTCTTTCGATTTCAGTTCTCTGAACACCACGAAGAAGTGCACCGATGTTATCACCAGCCTGAGCCTCATCAAGAAGCTTTCTGAACATCTCGATACCGGTAACAACAACCTTACGTGTCTCTTCCTTAATACCAACGATTTCAACTTCCTCAGATACATGAAGAACGCCACGCTCTACACGGCCTGTAGCAACTGTACCACGGCCTGTGATGGAGAATACGTCCTCAACAGGCATAAGGAAAGGCTTATCTCTTTCTCTCTGAGGATCAGGAATCCAGCTGTCAACTGCATCAAAGAGCTCAAGGATCTTGTCGCCCCACTCGCATTGAGGATCTTCAAGAGCCTTAAGAGCTGAACCACGAATAATAGGTGTGTCATCGCCAGGGAAATCGTACTCGTTCAGCAGATCTCTGATTTCCATCTCAACCAGGTCAAGAAGCTCAGGATCATCAACAGCATCACACTTGTTCATGAATACTACGATGTAAGGAACGCCAACCTGACGGGCAAGCAGAATGTGCTCTCTTGTCTGAGCCATAACACCATCAGTTGCAGCAACAACAAGGATAGCACCATCCATCTGTGCAGCACCTGTGATCATGTTCTTAACGTAGTCAGCGTGTCCAGGGCAGTCAACGTGAGCATAGTGTCTAGCTTTGGATTCGTACTCAACGTGAGATGTGGAAATTGTAATACCTCTCTGTCTCTCTTCGGGAGCCTTGTCGATCTTATCAAAGGGTATGAATTCACCAGTACCAAGTCTCTCATGAAGAGTTCTTGTAATAGCTGCTGTAAGAGTTGTCTTACCATGGTCAACGTGACCAATGGTACCGATATTACAGTGCGGTTTAGTTCTTTCAAATTTAGCCTTAGCCATTTTTAAAACGTCCTCCTTTTATTATATATGCTTCTAAGCAATTTTCCGCCCTGGAAGCTTTTTAAAGCCTTCCTCCAAATCCGGGCTTGTTTATATAAGGTTCATATGCCATATTATATTTCAACTTAGAAATATTTTCAAGCATAAAGAATGGATTTAATGCTTTTTGCAGCAATTTTACCAAAAATATAGTTGCTCAAAAATTATTTGGTTTTTACGGATAATACCTTTTCCTGTATATTCTTCGGAACAGGCTCATATGAGGAGAAGAACATTGAGTAAGCGCCACGGCCCTGGGTCTTTGAACGAAGGGTTGTAGCATAGCCGAACATCTCTGCCAACGGTACAAAGCCTCTGATAAGCTTGGAGCCATTTACATCCTCTGTACCATCAATTCGGCCACGGCGAGAGCTGATGTCACCGATAACATCACCCATATATTCTTCCGGAACTGTTACTTCCACTCTCATGATAGGCTCCAGGAGTATAGGATCTGCTTTATGCATCGCATCCTTAAAGGCCATGGAACCTGCGATCTTGAATGCCATTTCACTGGAGTCAACCTCATGGTATGAACCGTCAAAGCAGATAGCTCTGATGCCAAGAACAGGATATCCACCAAGTATACCTGCTTTAGATGCTTCCTGAATACCGGCATCGACTGCAGGAATGTATTCTTTAGGAATAGCACCACCTGTAATCTGGTTAACGAATTCATAAGTCTTTTCAGCATTGGCATCCATAGGCTCGAAGCGAACCTTACAATGACCGTACTGACCACGACCACCGGACTGCTTGGCATACTTACTGTCAACCTCAACTGCTTTTGTAATGGTTTCCTTATAAGCAACCTGAGGTGCGCCAACATTTGCCTCAACCTTAAACTCGCGGAGCAATCTGTCTACGATAATTTCAAGGTGCAGCTCACCCATACCTGCGATAATTGTCTGTCCGGTCTCGGTATTGGTATAGGTTCTGAAGGTAGGATCTTCTTCCGCCAGCTTAGCCAAAGCCTCACCCATCTTATCCTGGCCGGCCTTTGTCTTGGGCTCAATTGAAACCTCGATAACGGGTTCAGGGAATTCCATGGATTCAAGTACTACCGGATGCTGCTCGTCACACAAGGTATCACCTGTAGTAGTAAACTTAAGTCCAACTGCAGCAGCGATATCGCCTGCATAAACCTTTTCAAGGTCGGTACGCTTATTGGCATGCATCTGAAGCAGGCGGCCTACACGCTCCTTCTTGCCCTTGGTAGAGTTAAGAATATAGGAACCGGAATTAATGGTACCTGAATAAACTCTGAAGAAGGCAAGCTTTCCAACAAACGGGTCGGCCATAATCTTGAATGCCAGAGCTGCAAACGGCTCATCATCAGATGACTTTCTTGTAATTTCATTGCCATTTTCATCTACACCCTTGACATCCGCGATATCTGTAGGTGCGGGCAGATACTCTATAACGGCATCCAACAATTTCTGCACACCCTTGTTTCTGTAAGCTGAACCACACAATACAGGAATAATCTCTGTGCTGATGGTAGCCTTTCTCAAAGCCTTCTTAAGCTCATCTTCAGTAGGCTCTTCGCCCTCAAGGAACTTCTCTGTCAGCTCATCGTCAGTTTCACAAATAGCCTCGATCATCTTCTCCCTGTATTCCTCCGCAAGAGCCTTCATGTCTTCAGGGATTTCTGTTATAATGATGTCTTCTCCCTTATCGTCATTATAATAGTAAGCCTTCATCTCAAACAGATCGATTAAGCCCTTGAAGGTATCCTCCTTGCCGATAGGCAGCTGGATTGCCACCGGATTCTTGCCTAATCTGTTCCTGATCATATTAATAACATTGAAGAAGTCCGCACCGGCGATGTCCATCTTATTGACGAAGGCCATTCTCGGTACACCGTATTTGTCAGCCTGGCGCCATACGGTTTCTGACTGCGGTTCAACACCACCCTTGGCACAGAATACGCCAACAGCACCATCAAGTACACGAAGGGAACGCTCAACCTCAACAGTGAAATCCACGTGTCCCGGAGTATCGATAATGTTTATACGATGCTCAAGTGCGCCGGGCTTCTTCTTGTGCTCAACTTCCTGGGTCCAAAAGCAAGTTGTCGCCGCTGATGTTATCGTGATACCTCTTTCCTGTTCCTGCTCCATCCAGTCCATGGTGGCAGTACCCTCATGAGTATCACCTATTTTGTAGTTTATACCGGTATAATACAAAATACGTTCGCTAAGGGTTGTCTTACCTGCATCGATATGAGCCATTATACCGATATTTCTGGTCCTCTCTAACGGATATTGTCTTCCTGCCAAGTATAATTCCTCCTTAATTCTTGACAGATGAATCGTCTTAGCGGAAACTCCGCCTTATTCTCATTCACCTTTAATGTAACAAAAGATTAGCAATTAATCTTTAATTCAATAAAATATCAATTTATTTGCAAAATAAGTCTAAGCAAAAAAATATATTTATAAGAGAGAAACTGATAAGGCTTGCATATTACCATCTGTAATGAGCAAATGCCTTATTAGCTTCAGCCATCTTATGCATATCTTCCTTCTTCTTAACTGATGCTCCGGTATTGTTGGAAGCATCTATGATCTCATTAGCTAGTCTCTCCTCCATGGTTTTCTCGCCTCTCTGACGAGCATATAAAACCAACCAGCGAAGCGCAAGTGTCTGCCTTCTGTCAGGTCTTACCTCGATAGGCACCTGATAGGTGGCGCCACCGATACGTCTTGCCTTTACTTCGAGGACAGGCATAATGTTATTCATAGCCTCTTCGAATACCTCAATAGCATCCTTACCGGTCTTCTCAGCAAGTCTGTTAAATGCTCCGTAAACGATTTTCTGGGCCACACCCTTCTTACCGTCAAGCATTACATTGTTTATGAGCTTTGTTACAACCTTATTGTTGTACAAAGGATCCGGCAATACATCTCTTTTTGCTATATGTCCTTTTCTTGGCACGTTTCTTCCCTCCTTAACAATACCAACGGGTGCTTCCCGTCAGCTGATTAAATCATCGGTACTCACAAAATTGTCTGTGATCGTGCTCAGCTTAACTTCTATTTTCTTCCGAGTTTTAACCTGTAACCCACAGAAATTACAAATTAAACGGAAATAAAAATTAATCCGGCACTTAACTTTCAATTTGGTAGTATCTTATTATTTCTTAGCGGCAGCTTTCGGCCTCTTGGCACCGTATTTGGAACGGCCCTGTCTTCTGTTGGCAACGCCTGCGGTATCAAGAGTACCTCTGATTATGTGGTAACGAACACCTGGTAAATCCTTAACCCTGCCACCTCTGATGAGAACAACACTGTGCTCCTGAAGGTTATGACCTTCACCAGGAATATAGCTGGTAACCTCGATGCCGTTTGACAACCGAACTCTCGCAATCTTACGAAGAGCTGAATTAGGCTTCTTAGGTGTAGTAGTCTTAACCTGTGTGCATACACCTCTCTTCTGCGGAGAAGGCATATCTGTCTCTTTCTTCTTCAGGGTATTTAAGCCCATCTGCAAAGCCGGAGACTTTGACTTCTTTTCGATTGTCAGCCTGCCCTTTCTTACCAATTGGTTAAATGTAGGCATTAATTTTCACCTCCTGAAATTTTAGCTTGCTGTAAGGATGCTATCCCTACAATAGTAATTCTGTGGTTTTTTGGCTAAATATTGATTACTATATAAGCATCAACAAAAAGCGCATAAAAAATTCATTGCCTGCAAAATCTGCACGCTAAATGATTATATATTTAAAAAAATTGATTGTCAAGAATTTTTTGATTTTATAGAACCATTTTTGATTTTATAGAACCATTTAACTAAGTATATCCGTGCATGTCCGGGGCCTGTCGCTTCTGCTTTTTTAGGGTGCTTGTCCGTATCCTGACAAAGCAAGACTGTCAGGATTGAAATGGTAAGCCAGGTTCTTTTGTCCGATGCTTCAAGCTCAATTAATTAGCTTGAATATTTTAAGCTTTAATATTAATATGAAATAAATAATTTAAAAATCATCACAGATAATGCAGCCGGACGTCTGCTTACGGGAGGTTTTTGCTTTTGCCTGAACATTCAGGCTTATCCTTGGGTTTATCGGCCTATTCCGTAGTATGACGGGGTAAGCCGGAGTATTCCGGATAATATTCTTACCTAATAAATTATTCTTATATTTAGCTTTGGCCTTTCCGTATTTCAGGCTTAGCGCTTGCAGAATGGAGGATGGTATGCAGGATATGACTCAGACCGAACGGCAGATTTTTATTCTAATGCTGCTGTCGGAAAATAAACGGGGATATACAATCAATGATATTCACAAATCGCTGCAGAAGTGGAATGTCTTTGTGGACAGGAAGACCATCAGCAGGGATATTGACAGTCTGTCAGGGATCTATTTTATATCCGAGGAGGAAAGAGACGGCAAAACATACTATACTGCCGACAAATTCCGCCTTAGGGATATAACCTTTACATCACCGGAGCTGATTTCTCTGGCCTTTATTCTTGAGCTTTTAAAGCCCTATCAGCACATGACCATGGGCCGGCAGGCCGGAGAGCTTATTCATAAGCTGCTTGACAACACCACCAATCTGAATAAGGAATTTATAAAACATTTTTCAGGTATGATAACTGTCAATACCAATGATTACATAAGCGATGATGTTAATCCTGAAATTGAGGAGCAGCTGCAAAATGCGATCCGTAATAAAAATAAGGTAAGAATAGTTTATCGCAGCTTCGGAGCCGATGAGGATACCATACGCACAATTCATCCCTATGAGCTGCTGATTAATGACGGAGCCTTAAATGTGGTTGCCTTCTGTGAGCTTCGCAATGATATCAGGGATTTCCGTGTATCCAGAATAAAGGAGCTGACCCCTCTTGAGGCCGGCTTTGAACTGGCGGAGGATTATTACCATAAGAAAAAGCGTTCCAAGTTTATCCATCTGTCAGGCAGTGATGCGGAGCATATCATTCTTGCTTTCTCTGGCAAAACGGCCAAATACATCCAGGAGTATGAATCCGAGCTGGCGGACGAAATAGTACCTGCAGAAAACGGGATAATTTTTAGCAGAAAGACCGCAATAACCGATGAGCTGATTAGATGGATTTTACAGTTCGGCTCCAGTGTCCATGTTCTTAATCCACCTCATTTAAAAGAAAGAATAAAGCAGGAGCTGCAACAGGCTCTGGCTGTTTATAATGACGACAGCAAAGCATAAGAAAATAAAAGCTGTCTGCCAAGTGCCGGCAGGCAGCTTTCTTTTCTTATGCTTTATTCTCTTGCAATTATCCTTTAGCTGCTCTTCCTTTTAACAGAAAATATATAGCTCCTGTTACAGCAATGCATATGCAAATGTAAATGCCGCACAGAAGCAGCAGCTGCAAAAGGTCCGCTGCCGAAGCAGCCAGGCCAAATATTCCGAAGCAGACTATTGCATACAAACTCTGGGATAAGGATATTATTGAGTGAACCGTCGATCTGCCTTCATTTTCTAGAGGGTATATCGGATACAAATTCTCTAAAAAGCAGTAAATATAATATTTTTTAATATTCATTTTCATTACAACCTCCATAGTCGCTTTTTTTCTTGTGTTAATAATCTTTTAGCAATTAATTTCATAAAAAGCACACTATGGCGGTCCTCGAAAAGCCTGTCATCACTGTCCTGTATCATTCCAAAGCTTCATATATAATATCCTCCTTCACTTATATGTGTCTGATATAATACTTAAATATAGATTGAAACAAGTAATGATTATAATCGGTCGATGCAAGTATCTGTGATTTAACTATAGCATAAACTTCAAATTTTGTTAACTGAAATATTATAAAGTGACTATATATACTATATACTTATAATCCTGAAAAGGTTGGCTGCAATATTCAAATGCTTAGCTTGCCTGCTGCGGTTTCTGATAACATATCTGATAAAGTAAGTATAGGGAGATACCCCTGTATCTCCCTATTTAACGGTAACCTTACATTTATACTCCTTTCCATAGAGTGTCGCCGTTATAACTGTCGTTCCCTTGTTTTTCGCTGTTATCTTGCCATAATAATTAACTGCTGCTACAGACGGGTTACTTGACTTCCAAGTACACTTTGCATAGCTGTTCATTCTGAGTTCAAATGTTTCTCCCTTTTTTAGGAAAACCTCTTTCGTTTGCAGCCCCAGTTCCTCTACTTCCCATCCTTGATTCTGTAGATGCTTAACAAATGCTTTGTTCTTATCGCTCTTAGTTAAGTATATTTTACAAGAAGATTTGATTCGTGAAATATTTATAAGCATTTGCTTACATATATTTTCATTCATTTTCTCCGGAAAAGTGATATACTTTAATCTACGACAGTCGGAAAAACATTGCAACCATCAAAAGCTCTTTTTTCAATCCTTGTTACGCCGTCCGGCAATATTACAGATATTATAGTTTGGTTATCTTTAAAGGCACTTCTTCCAATAACTGTTACTCCGTCAGGTACTGTCACTTCTGAATCAGTTCCCTTGTATTTTACCAATACACCATCCTTAATCTGAAAGTCCGACGTCTTCTCTGTCCTTTCTTTCGCTGAAATGGTACTGCTTCCGAGTAAAGATAATGCAATCATAGCTAAAATCAAATAGAAGCATAATCTTCTTTTCAACTCCCAATCCCCCATTAATAATTTTATCTGGCACTGCCTCAACATTCATTGATCAAATTTCTTATTCAATAATATCGCATTTGTATTAATTCGCCAAGAAGCCAAGCATCTTGTTTACTATACCCTTATCGGTATAATTCTATCGAACATCCAGATTTATACTTGTTGTGTACTAAATTCCTGCTCCTCGTCTATTTTAATTATATGAAGCTATAGTTATAACAACTATTAATATCCATAATACACCATAATTTTATATTGACAATCCGCTTCTTTGTGTATATACTTTAGTCAATAATTAATAATTATGAATTAAACCTGTGAGTAAGAGTAGTAGATATGGTGATTTATTTTCAGAGAGCTGCAGATGGTGGGATTGCAGTAATAAAGCCATATTGAATGGGCTTATGAGGGCGGGGAGAAAGACAGACAGCTGTCGAGTAATACCCGACGGAATCTTCATCCGTTACCAAGGAAGCATATATGAAAGTATATGGAGCAAGTGGGTGATTTTCACCAAACCGGGTGGTACCGCAGAAGCGTAATCAATGCTTTTGTCCCAGTAGAATACTGAGACAAAAGCTTTTTTTATATTCATCAGTAATTATATGACTCGAAATAAAGTACTTAATTTAAAAATTTAAATTTGGGAGGAGAGTTAATATGCCTAAGAAAGTACCACACAGACTTTATTTAACCGAAGATCAGATGCCTAAGCAATGGTATAATTTAAGAGCAGATATGAAGGAGCTTCCTGAACCCTTGCTTAATCCTGCAACCCTTAAGCCTGTTAAGCTTGAAGAGCTGTATCCTGTGTTCTGTGAAGAGCTGGCCAAGCAGGAAATGGATAACACAACCCGCTACTTCGACATCCCTGAGGAAATTCAGGATTTCTACAAGATGTACCGGCCTTCACCCCTTATCCGTGCCTATAATCTGGAGAAGGCTCTTGATACTCCGGCTAAAATTTACTATAAGTTTGAGGGTAACAATACCTCCGGAAGCCATAAGCTCAATTCAGCTATTGCACAGGTCTATTATGCTAAGAAGCAGGGACTTAAGGGCCTTACCACAGAAACAGGTGCCGGTCAGTGGGGAACCGCTCTGGCTGAGGCATGCTCCTATTATAAGCTGCCTCTTACCGTCTACATGGTTAAGGTATCATATGAGCAAAAGCCCTTCAGAAAAACGGTTATGCAAACCTTTGGTGCCGAGATTATCCCCAGCCCCAGCAATACAACAAATGTTGGCCGGATGATTCTTGAGAAGGATCCCAATACCGGAGGAAGCCTTGGCTGCGCCATTTCAGAGGCTATAGAAAAGGCTGTTTCCACAGAAGGCTACCGTTATGTACTGGGTTCTGTATTAAATCAGGTACTGCTTCACCAGTCCATAATCGGTTTGGAGTCCAAGATTGCAATGGAAATGCTCGATGAATATCCTGACGTCGTAATAGGATCTGCGGGCGGCGGTTCCAATCTCGGAGGTTTGATTGCTCCCTTCATGCAGGATAAGCTGCTCGGCAAGGCTAATCCCCGTATTGTCGCAGTTGAACCTGCCTCCTGTCCTTCCTTCACAAGAGGAAAATATGCATATGATTTCTGTGATACAGGTAAGGTTACTCCTCTTGCAAAAATGTATACATTGGGATGCAGCTTCATTCCTTCTGCAAACCATGCAGGCGGCTTAAGATATCATGGTATGGCTCCTATATTGTCCAAGCTCTATCATGACGGTTATATGGAAGCTGTCTCGGTTGAGCAGACCAAGGTCTTTGAAGCAGCCGTATTCTTTGCTAAACAGGAAACCATCCTGCCCGCTCCCGAATCGGCACATGCTATACGTGTTGCAATAGATGAGGCCTTAAAGTGCAAGGAAAGCGGCGAGGCAAAGACAATTCTTTTCGGCCTTACAGGTACAGGATACTTTGATATGACAGCCTATGGTTCATATCTGAACGGCACAATGACCGATTATATACCTACAGACGAAGATCTTCAGAAGGGCTTTGACCAGCTGCCCCAGATTCCTGAAGAATGATTAAGAACTAAATAAAGCTAACAAGCTATTCATCCATAATACAGCATTTTCGCAACAGGTGCGGCACATACAGCTTGCTCTCAGGCTAATATGTCCTGCACCTGTTGCCCTTTTTTATAATATGATTGTCTGACAATAAGCTGATTTGTCTGACAATAAGCTGAATGATTCTTATTTCATTTCTGCAAATTTTGTGATATAATATGCTTTATCTTATCATTTTAAAGGATAGACAGTAATTGTTTATCAAATGGGATGTAGTTTATAAGTATGGAGGCGCAAAATGAACGATCAGAGCAAGCATGAGTTATTTGAGGACAAGCTTTCAAATCTTATCGACCTTGTACATGACCAGCATAACCTTATCGATACGGAAAAATTGAGGACCATGTTTTCAGACTTAAACTTTGAGGACGATGATATTGATAAGATATATGAGAAGCTTGAAGCATATAATATTTTAATAGTAGATCCTGCAGCCGAAGATGAACCGGATGATGAGGCCATTCGCAAGTTGGATGCCAGCTCTGATCAGCTTGACAGCGCCGATGAATTCTCCTCCAATTCAGAAGCTGATGATCCTGTACACATGTATCTTAAGGAAATCGGCCATTATCCTCTGCTTGCTCCTGAGGATGAGGTTGAACTGGCTAAAAGAATTTTGGCTGGTGACGATGAGGCTAAAAAAAATCTTGCCCAGTCCAATCTTCGTCTTGTGGTCAGTATAGCCAAGCGTTATGTCGGCAGAGGTCTGTCATTTCTGGATCTGATTCAGGAAGGCAATATCGGTCTGATAAAGGCTGTTGAAAAATTTGATTATACAAAGGGCTATAAGTTCAGTACATATGCCACCTGGTGGATACGCCAGGCCATTACCAGATCTATTGCCGATCAGTCCAGAACCATACGCATCCCTGTACATATGTCGGAAATAATTAATAAGACCCACAGGATCTCCAGGAATCTGTTACAGGAGCTGGGCCGGGAACCAACCGATCAGGAAATTGCAGACGCCATGGGGCTTTCAATTGAAAAAATTCGTGATATATTAAAAATTTCCGTTGAACCCATATCTCTGGATTCACCGATTGGCAAAGAGGAAGATTCCCATCTCGGTGACTTTATCAGCGACGATCTGGCAATAAGCCCTGAGGAGGCGGCAAGCTATTCCGTTCTTAAGGATCAGATAAACCGGCTTCTCGAAACATTGTCTGATCGCGAGCAGCGTGTCCTTACCATGAGATTTGGCCTCAAGGACGGAAAAAGCCATACTCTTGAGGAGGTTGGCAAGGAATTTAATGTAACCAGAGAACGTATAAGGCAAATAGAGGCCAAAGCCTTAAGAAAGCTCAGGCATCCAAGCCGGGTTAAATTTTTGAAGGATTTTGATATTGATTAATGCGGAATATACATATATAGTAATACATACTAATACTTATCCGGCAGAAGATGGAGGCTTTTGATGAAAAGAATTGTTTTAATAGTATTACGAAGCTTTTTTTATCTTCCATACTATTTTTATAATATTTTCAAATTATGTAATGTGGAAAAATACGATGCCCAGACCCGTTATGCATTTTTACACAGGGTGGTACCTGTTATAAACCGGCGCGGCAGGGTAACGGTTGAGTGTCATGGGCTGGAGAATCTGCCCAGGGAGTCCGGATATATCATGTTCCCCAACCATCAGGGCATGTTTGATGCTCTGGCTGTAATAGAAACACACGAGAGACCTATCGTAACGGTAATGAAGAAGGAAACCAAGAATGTCTTTTTACTGAAGCAAATAATAAAGATATTGCAGGCAGAAGTAATCGACAGGGAAGATATCAGACAGTCCATGCAGGTTATTATGAATATGACCAGACGTGTCAAGGAAGGCGAGAATTTTCTGATATTTGCCGAAGGCACAAGATCTCGAAAGGGCAATACCCTTCTGGAATTCAAGGGTGGAAGCTTTAAAAGCGCAATTAATGCAAAATGCCCTATCGTACCGGTCGCATTAATCGACTCCTATAAAGCCTTCGATACCAATTCAATAAAGAAATTAACGGTGCAGATACATTATCTGAAGCCCTTATATTATGAGGATTACAAGGATATGAAATCTACAGAAATCGCCCAGCTGGTATCCACAATGATACAGCAGACCATTATGGAAAACGAACGCAGATAAAATATGGTTTTACCGTATATCATGAATACAGATACAATCAATAATGATTTTAAGCTGCTATCGGTCATGCTTATCATGAAATATAGCAGCTATTTTTATGTCATCACGATTAATAACCAATTAAAGCTTTAGCCTTCTTTTTAACGACAGGTCAAAGCTCTGACTCCTGCCATTTCAGAACCTGTCCAAGCTAAATTTTCTATAGGCTATCAAGATTCCTATAAATTGAATACAAAAACGGGCTTCATTTATGCAAAATGCTGCTATAAAATACCATTCATGCAGTGTGGTAATCCTTTACAAGGCAGATATTAACCTATATAATTACAGTATGCTGCTAAGTCTGTAGTGATATAGTAATTATGTATATGCTGTTAAAGCATAATAAAAGCTAATAGACACTAATTTATACTGCCAAATCAAAGCTTATTGGAGGTAAATACAGTGAAAAAGTCAAATTACATATCCTTTTTTATTCTCCTGTTTATTACCCTTATAGCCATATCAACCCTGATTATACTTATTGGAAGAGACAAAAGAGCAAAAAAGGAAGCGCTTGATGCCTCAAAGCAGGAGCCAACTCCAAAAGTCACGACAGCTCCAACTCCCACAACTATTCCGGAACCGACCGAAGCACCGCAAAATACAGCAATTCAGCTTTATCCTGCCTACGCTCTTGAAGGCGGTGAGAAAAAATACGGATATATAGATACCAGCGGCAGCTTTGTCATAGCACCTGCATTTGACTATGCAACAGCCTTTTCGGGTGGAGCGGCCGTTGTAAAATTGAGCAATAAAAATCTTGCAATAGATACGGAAGGAAAAATTATCTATTCCAACAGCACCAGCCTGGGCGAATTTAGCAATGGGGCCGCCATATACGGTGATGACAGCAGCGGCAGCCGCTTATATGGCTATATAGATACCGACGGAAATGTGATGATTGAAGCACAATTTAAATATGCAGCAAATTTCAGGGCCGACAATACCGCATATGTAATCACTTCAGACGGCTTCTATGCTCTGATTGACAAAACAGGCAATATTATAGAACGCTATATCGATTCCAAGGATATAGATATTAATGCAAACTTCGCCGACGGCTTTTTCATCTATTCAGAAACAATTGATAAAAATGACAAAATCTATTTCAGCTACGGTGTTAAAAACATAAAAGGTGAGGTAATTATCAAGCCTGAATACAGCAGCATCAGATATCTGGGCGAAGGTTATTTTGCAGTAACACAGCCTGATCTTGAGCTTCATGAGACCTATTACTCAAAGGAAGCTCTTCTGAATGCTGAGGGAGTATTGATCACAGATTACAAATTTTACAATATCGGAAACATTTACAACGGAGTAATGTCCGCCTGCAATGATACTACAACCTATTTCATAGATACGGAGGGCAATCGCATGGCAAGCCTTCCTGAGTTTGAGGGTATCGGAAGCTTAAAATTATTGGATAAAGATGTAATAGAAGCAAACATTGATGACCTGAGATTTTATAGCAACAGCAAAAGGATTATATTCTGGCAGGAGGATCAATCCTATGAGCTTTCGGACGGTATTGTAGTAAGAACCAGGAAATTCAGGCCAAGCCGCCTTGCCTTAGTTAATTATCCATATATTGAAGGCCTGGAGGATGATGAGGTCGAGGATACCATAAATATGGCACTAAAAAAAATCTTTACGGAGCCTCGTATGGATTTGACCGGCATGGAAGGGACAGAGATAAAGGACAATTTTACGGCAAAGCTGCTGGGCAATCTATTGATTATAGAAAGATCCGGCTATGATTATCCATATGGCGCTCCCCACGGTAATCCCTTCAGATTTGTCTATCATATAGATATAAGGACCGGAGCCTTCTATAGCTTTAAGGATCTCTTTATAGAAGGTACGGATTATACCGCTAAAATTAATGAATTGATCTCCTTCGAGATCAATAAAAACCTTGCCTCGGAAGAGCCTATATATTATGAGGGTGAAGCCGGATTTAAGACAATTTCCGATGAGCCAATGTTTATCATAAGCGAGGAGGCAATCACAATTTATTTCTCTCCATACGAGATAGCGCCCTATGCCGCAGGATTACCGGAATTTTTAATACCATTTGAGGATATTGATAAATACATCGACAAAAGCGGAGCCTTCTGGAACTCATTTAACTAAGCAAAACAAGCTCTATAATGCAGCAAAATTTACTATTAAGCTAATCTGGCAGGTTAGATGCAATGGCAGATCCACACCAGCCATCCTGTATCACTACCCCTTAAAGCCGAGACATTAATCCGGCTATAAGGGGTCTAATTTTTAAATAGCTATCAGCAATATACGGCAGATATAATACCAACAGGAGCATAATGACAATTTCAAGTTTTAGCAGCCTTAGCTCATATCAAAATTCCAGCTCTATAACGATTTTGCTATTGCTTATAAATATAACTTTCTTCATCAGCATTATAAAAATATCTATTGTTTGATTGATATATTATTTATATACTTAAATTACATATGTTTCCTTTATGGGGAAGCAAAAATTATATAATACGAGGAGAGTTATTATGGGTAAAAAAGCAACTATTACAGTTCATCCTTCTTTCCGCATTGGTGAGATCTCACCCAGACTCTTTGGGGCGTTTCTTGAACCAATCGGAGCCCTGGTAAATGGAATGATGTACAATCCCAAGCACCCTACTGCAGATGATAAGGGCTTTCGCAGCGATGTAATAGCAGCCCTGAAGGATTCCGGGCTGCCTGCAGTTCGCCTTCCGGGAGGCAACTTTGTCTCCTGCTGGGATTGGAAGGATTCCATCGGACCTGTAAGGCAGCGTAAGGTACACCTGGATCCCGCATGGCACCAGATTTATACCAATGAGGTTGGCCATGACGAATATCTGCAATGGGCGGAGCGAGCAGGTGTTGAACCGCTTTACACCATTAATCTCGGTACTAATCGTGACATCAATGACGCCATTTATATCGTTGAATACACCAATCATGAGGGCGGTACCTACTGGTCCGACCTGAGACGCAAGTATGGCCGTGAGAAGCCTTACGGGGTTAAGCTTTGGTATCTCGGCAACGAGATGGACGGTCCCTGGCAGTTGGGCTCATGGGAGCTGGATCCCCGCGGTTACGGCATTTTTGCAAATGAGGTTTCCAAGGCAATGAAATGGGTTGATGGTTCCATTGAAACCGCTGTTTGTGTATCCTGCTCTCCTTTGATTTGCCATTATCCTGAATGGGATATGAAGGTGCTGGAGCAGTGTTATGAGACAGTTGACTACATATCAATGCATTATTATCATGTAGCTCCTCCAGGCGACTTTGGAGCTTTGTTGGGCGGCTCAATCTATTATGAGGATTATATCAATACAGAAATAGCCTTATGTGACTACCTGCAGACCAAATGCCGTTCAGACCGCAAGATGATGCTTTCATTTGATGAATACGGCAGCCACCCCCGTCCGGCATCAAATCCCAGCTATGGCTATTCAGCTAAAGCTAATCTGCACCGCAGCTTTTATAAATTCAGTCCAGACACCAAATACAGCCGTCGTGACCCCGACCAGATGGGCAGCGGCATGATGATGCGCAGACAGGGTGACATGCTTGCAGCACTCGGAAATACAAGCGTACAGCTTGCCTTCCTGCGTCATGCCGATCGCGTAAAGATTGGCTGCATGACCGGAGGTCTTCATGCCCTTTGCGCAGCCGACCGTGACCATGTATGGAAATCAGCATCCTATTATCCCTACACCCACCTTATCCGCTACGGACGCGGTATTTCCATGCAGACGGCAGTTGACTGCGAAACCTTTGATATACCTGCATACTTTATCGATGACGGTACTCAGTTTAAGACCCGAGAGGGTATACCCTTCCTGGATACTGCTGCTGCACTTGATGAAAATGCAGGGGAGCTTAATATATTTGTCATCAACCGCAAATGGGACGGCGACATGAGCGCCGAGATAGATGTATCAGGCTTTGCAGGCTGGAAATTTGTTGAGCATATCGAAATGTACTCTGAGGATTTGGATGCCCGCAACAGCTATGATCAGCCGAATGTCATCCTTCCGGGTGTAAATAAAAATACCAGCTTTGAAAACGGCAAACTCAATGCAAACCTAAAGCGACTGTCCTGGAATGTATTCCGCTTTGCAAAGGAAGCAAATTAATATTAAAAATACATAGTCATATTCTTAGATAACTGTTCAGACGCTCTTTTAAACCGGGATTTAATATAAGTCTGCAATTAAAACAAGGTTGTGGCAGCTTTAACTGTCACAACCTTATTCATTCACAACGGCTCATCGTCTTCTTCTGCGTTTGCTTAATGGCTCTGATAAAATCTCCTTCCAGATGACAGCCTCCTGCAGCTTTTTCTGCCAATTAGCTTCCTTGCGGAATGCTGCCCCATATCCTGACTGTAAGTCATCTGCCGGCTCCGGCTTTGCTTGTATTTCTTCCGGCTTCGGCTTTGCCCGCATTTCTTCAGTCGGGTATGGCTTTTCCTGTAAATAATCGTTCATATTTTTTGAATATAACGGTCTATTCCTTTTATCTGTGTTTTCCTCGTTCATGGCAGAGTACCTGTATAATCTGTTTGCAGCCCTTATGTTTCTCTTATCATCCCTGCTCATTTTTTACCCTTCTTATCTTCATCTATGATAGACCCCTTCGAGATACTCTCCCTCATTTTGGTATCAGCCTTGATATTCTGAAGGTCATAATAGTCCATAACTCCCAGATTGCCCTCCCTTAATGCCTGGGCTATAGCTCTCGGAATCTCTGCCTCCGCCTCAACCACAGCTGCCCTCATTTCCTGCTCAAGCGCCACGGCCATTGCTCTTCTTTCCTCAGCCTTAGCCTGAGCGATATTCTTATCTGCTTCAGCCTGATGGGTCATAAGCTGGGCGCCAATATTACGGCCAACATCAATATCGGCAATATCTATAGATAATATCTCAAATGCTGTTCCGGCATCCAGTCCTTTTTCCAATACGGTCTGAGAAATATTATCAGGGTTCTCCAAAACCTCCTTGTGGGTCATGGATGAACCTACCGTTGTTACTATACCCTCACCAACTCTTGCAAGCACTGTCGCTTCACCGGCGCCGCCCACCAGACGTTCCAGATTAGCCCTGACAGTGACACGGGCTTTAACCAGAAGCTCTATACCGTCCTTGGCTACGGCAGATACCATTGGTGTCTCAATAACCTTGGGATTGACGCTCATTCTGACAGCCTCAAATACATCCCTTCCTGCCAGATCAATGGCAGCCGCCTTTTCAAACGGAAGCTCAATTCCGGCCCTTTCAGCCGCTATCAAGGCATTAACCACACTGTCTACATTGCCCCCGGCAAGATAATGTGCCTCCAGCTGGTTGACGTGCAGCCCCAGTCCGGCCTTAGTCGCTTTAATAAGGGGTAAAACTATTCTTGACGGCACAACGCGCCTTAAGCGCATACCGATTAAATTGAAGATGCTAACCTTAACATTGGCAGCTATAGACGATATCCATAATCCAATGGGAACAAAGCTGAAAAAGAGAATGATAAACAGACATATTACACCTATAATAATTGCTAAAGCTATCTCATTCATATAAAGCCCTCCTATCAGTCGCACAGAGCGAATTTGATATGTATTTTATTCCTCCTGCTTAACTATTATTTTTGACCCTTGTACCTTTACAACCCTAATCTTGGCACCCTTTACAATATAACGTCCTTCAGAAATAACATCATAATCCTTTCCTTCAACATCAGCACTACCAGATGGTCTTAAGTCAGTAATAGCAACTCCCTGTTTACCTTCAAGATAATTCAGATTATTACTGCTGATATAGCCCTTATCCGTATTCAGCTCATCCTTCAATATAACAGGAGAACTCAGCTTACCTTTTGATAAAAATCTTAATATAACTGCAAACATTATTCCAAGAAGCAGCAATACAATTATTGTTATAATTGCGCCTTCTTTAAAGGAATCAGAAACCAGAAAGATTGCTGCAACTAAACACACTGCGCCTGCCAGGCCGGGCAGGCCAAATCCGGGTGTCGCCATCTCTATGCCTATCAGGATAAAACCTGCAATAAAAAGCACAACTGTCAACACCAAAAGCCAGTCAAATGAAACGGGCATAGCTCCACCACCTCCATCAATCATACAAAACAAAGACAAGCATTATCTCTTGTGACCTAAAGCATATACTTTTCCTTGATGTTCATGAGCTCAATAAATTTTTGGGGGTCACCTCCTTCATCAGGATGATATTTCTTGCACAGCTCCCTGAAACGCTTTTTAAGGGCAACCTCATCGGCATCATAGGGAAGCCCCAGATATTCCAATAGCTCCGGCTGCGGCAGGCCTGCATTGAAAATCCCATTGTCACGATATATTCTGTAATATACAAAAAACCAGTATTCCTCAAATACCCGCCTTATCCCGTCCTTATTCATCTGCCTTAAATCATTGAAATTGTAACGGGCTTTACTGCTGCCCTGACCGGATGAGCTAAGATCAAAAAATTCCTTCCAGACCAGAGGCAGTCTGTCAATTTTATCCGTATTTGAATTTTTATTGATAAACTCTTCGGAAAAGCCGTATCGAAGCTTTATTTCAAGCTTTTTTAGCCTGCGAATCTTCTGCTTGAGCTCTTTCTCATCCATTAATACCCCCCACTCCTGTTATGATGCCCTGTATATCTTAATTTGATTATACACTAAGCCTGCTGCCATGTCTAATTTTCCGGGAAAATTGATAGCGTAACTTTACTGTAGGAAATAGATAGGCAGAGATCACCAAAGATGTG
>ENA-UPAD01000761-UPAD01000761.1-bioreactor-metagenome-genome-assembly--contig:-NODE-761-length-41427-cov-453.093517_pt1 | contig 41427 bp, 37 predicted proteins | sample MGYA00238179_ERZ772710 | MGnify/ENA primary metagenome ERZ772710 (study PRJEB29004, sample SAMN07631245) | bioreactor metagenome | isolation source: Switchgrass digestor | place: USA: Dartmouth...
CCCGGGAGTTTTGATTTTATTGACATTGATGTTTCGATATTTTAAAATTTATCTTGCTGCATCCGGGAGATGTCATAAACTGGATGGATGCGGCAAATCAAGGCAAACTGCGGGCAATAAACCTGCTTCATGTGGACTGAAAGGAAAGGATAATGTGACAGGAAAGAGGAACAATATAAGAAATATAGCAATAATCGCACATGTGGATCACGGAAAGACGACCCTGGTCGACGGGATGCTCCGCCAAAGCGGCATATTCAGGGAAAACGAGCAGGTACAGGAACGGGTGATGGACTCAAACGACCTGGAAAGGGAACGCGGGATCACCATACTGTCAAAGAATACATCAGTCAGATATAAGGATATAAAAATAAATATTGTGGATACCCCGGGACATGCGGACTTCGGCGGAGAAGTGGAACGTGTGCTGAAAATGGTGGACGGCGTCCTGCTGCTTGTGGATGCTTTCGAAGGGCCGATGCCCCAGACGCGTTTTGTCCTGAGAAAAGCACTTCAAATGAACCTGAAGCCCATCGTTGTCGTCAATAAGATAGACAGACCTGAGGCAAGACCCCGGGAAGTAGTGGATGAAGTGCTGGATCTGTTCATAGAACTGGGCGCCGACGATGACCAGCTTGAATTTCCCGTTGTGTACGCTTCATCCAGGGAAGGCTATGCCGTGCTTGACATCAATGACGAGAGGCGGGACCTGGAGCCGCTGTTCAAAACCATAATAGAACGTGTACCGGCCCCGGCGGGCGAGGAGGACAAACCGCTGCAGTTTCTGGTCTCAAACATAGATTACGACGACTACGTGGGCAGGATAGCCGTCGGCAGGGTCGACAGGGGCAGGATCAGCGCCGGGCAGCAGGTGGCCGTGTGCAAAAAGGACGGAACGGTGTACCGGTCCAGAACCGGCAGGATATATGTGTTTGAAGGACTGAAACGCATCGAGTGTGAGGAGGCCGGCGTCGGGGAAATAGTTGCGGTTTCCGGCATAGACGGGATCAATATAGGCGAAACGGTCTGTGATGCAGAAGCGCCTGAACCGCTGCCTTTTGTAGACATAGACGAGCCAACTGTCAGCATGACGTTCAGCGTGAATGACAGCCCGTTTGCCGGAAAGGAAGGGACGTATGTCACGTCCAGGCATCTGAGGGACCGCCTTTTCAAGGAACTTGAAACCAATGTGAGCCTCCGGGTCGAGGAGACTGACAGCGCGGATTCGTTCAAAGTTTCAGGCAGGGGCGAACTCCATCTCTCGATACTGATCGAGACAATGAGAAGGCAGGGCTATGAATTCCAGGTATCGAAACCGAAGGTTATCCTGAAGGAGATCGACGGAGTCGTATGTGAGCCCGTCGAATTGCTGATGATAGATGTGCCGGAAGAATATATGGGCACGGTGATGGAGAAACTGGGCAGCCGCAAGGCGGAAATGACAGACATGCGCTCCGCTGCGGAAGGATACGTCAGGCTTGAGTTCAAGATACCCGCAAGAGGACTGATCGGCTACAGGTCGGAATTTTTGACCGATACGAAGGGCAATGGTATAATGAATCACATATTCTACGGTTATGAGCCGTACAAGGGAGAGATAACGCAGAGACAGAGAGGTTCGCTGGTGGCATGGGAAGACGGGGAGGCAGTGACGTACGGCCTGTACAACGCACAGGAAAGAGGCACCCTCTTCATAACGCCGGGGACCATGGTATATGAGGGAATGATCGTCGGCGAGAATTCCCGGAACGAAGACATAGTGGTGAACGTCTGCAAGAAAAAGCATGTCACCAACATGAGGGCGGCAGGATCCGACGAGGCGCTGAGGCTTACATCCCCGAGGATCCTGAGCCTTGAGCAGGCGCTGGAATTCATATCTGATGACGAACTGGTGGAAGTGACTCCGAAAAATATAAGGCTGAGAAAGAGGATACTCGATACGGAGCAGAGGGCCAAGGCAAGGAGCAGGCTTGGATCCGGCCATGACAAATAAGGCCGAATACAGGAGGTGGAAGGATGGACTGGGAAGATGTAAGGATACCGGGCGGTTCATCGGGCAGAGGCACCGGTAAGGCAGGCAGTCCGCGTACAGGCAGCAGTACGCGCAGGCCGGGCAGCGGGCAGGGTGCCGATAAGAACGGTAAAACCAGGAAACAGAAGTCCGCAAGGAAACGCAACTATAAAAAGATCAGAAGAATCATGGTCTTTCTGCTGATCTTGTCGGTAATGGTTTCCATTATAGTTATCAGCGCCACTGTTTCATATGACTATGTCATGAAGAACGAACGGGAAGCCAGCATGAAGCCCGAGATAGTCATAGATGAGAGCGAAGGCGTGGAATTCGTCATAGAACGAGGTGCCACTACTTCGCAGATAGCAAATAAATTGTTTGAACAGGGACTGATAAAGAACGAAACTGTTTTCAAGCTGCTTTCCAAAATAAACGGATATGACGGGACATACAAGTCCGGTACGCATATCGTCAGTCAAGATCTGTCGTATGACGAGATGATGAGGGTCCTTTCCTCCGCGCCTGTGACCAGAAAGGTCACGATACCTGAAGGCAAGACGTTCTTACAGATAGTTGATATATTGTACAGCAACAAGATAATCAAGGACAGGCAGAAGTTCATCGAAAGCGCAAACACCGAAGAGTTCGACTATGATTTCCTCAAAAACCTGCCAAAGCGGGAATACAGGCTGGAAGGCTACCTGTTCCCGGACACTTACGAATATGATTACAATGCCAGCGACCGGGAGATCATAGTAAAAATGCTGGACAACTTTGACAGGAAGTTCAAGCAGCAATACCGGGATATGATCCCAAACCTCCCGGTGGAGATGACCATGGACGACGTGGTCATAATGGCTTCCATAATAGAGAGGGAGGCAAAGGATCCGGATGACCGGCACATAATAGCGGGCGTGCTTTACAACAGGCTGAAGAATAAGGATGCTTCGCTGAGGAAGCTCCAGGTCGACGCCACGATACAGTATATATTCTTCAAAAGGACCGGTTCATACAAGGAAAGGCTGCTTTACGAGGATTATGAAATAGAGGATGAATATAATACTTATCTGCATGAAGGGCTTCCGCCCGGACCGATTTGCTGTCCCGGCGAAGCGTCGATAAGGGCGGCGGTCAATCCCGACGATACTCCTTATCTTTACTATGTGGCAAAGGGCGACGGCTCGCATGCCTTCGCAAAAACATACAAAGAGCATCAGGCCAACATCAAAAAATACGTACAGGACAAATAAAAGGGCTGCCGGCTGCAGCCTCTTTATTTTCGGATACACCTTCCGGAAGGGGACAGAAAATGACTGAACCTGGACAAGCCAACAGATCCTGCGGCGTGACCGGCATATGCGGAGGAAAAATACTCAAGCCGGGTGAAGGGCTGATGAAGGAGATGGAACAGTATGCAGCCCGGAATTACGTTCCGATCGTAAAACGTGAGACAGCCGAACTGCTGATTGTGCTGGGCAGGCTGGTGAAACCTTCGCGAATACTCGAGATAGGGACTGCGATAGGCTATTCCGCTATACTGCTTGCGGGAATACTTGCGCCCGGCGGCAGGATCGATACCATCGAACGCGATGAGGACATGGTGTCCAAAGCGCATGAATACATCAAAAGGGCCGGGCTGGCAGGCACTATAGCGGTGATCGCGGGCGAGGCTTCCGAGGTGCTAGAGTGCCTGGACAAGACATATGATATGATATTTATGGATGCGGCAAAGGGACAGTATCCTGTATTTCTGCCGGAATGCCTGAGGCTGCTCAGAAGAGGGGGTCTCCTCATAACCGACAATGTTCTGTACATGGGCCTGGTGGACAGGGAAGGGCCTGTGGCAAGAAAGCACAGGACGATAGTGAACAATATGCGCTCATACATTGATACGCTGCGCAATGATCCGTCGCTGGACACGAGCGTGCTGCCTGTCGGGGACGGAGTGGCATTGTCTTACAAGCGCATGGAAACGGAGATGGACCGATGAACAGGAGCAAAACCATTAGAAGGCCTGAACTGCTGGCTCCGGCCGGGAACCTTGAAAAGCTGAAAATGGCCGTCGTATATGGAGCCGATGCCGTTTACCTTGGAGGGGAGGAGTACGGCCTCAGGGCGGCGGCGGGCAATTTCTCCGATGACGAATTGGAAGAGGGGATCGCTTTTGCCCATGCCCATGGCAGGAAAGTCTATCTCACGATGAATATAATACCCCATAATAAAGATTTTGATGGTATGGCCGAGTACATTGCCAGGGTTAGGGATATGGGAGCGGATGCGGTCATATTCTCAGATCCCGGTGTTTACGACATGTTACGCCGGTATGCGCCTGGCATGGAACTGCACCTCAGCACGCAGGCGAACAACACAAACTGGAGGAGCGCTGCATTCTGGCACAGGCATGGAGTTAAAAGGATAATACTGGCAAGGGAACTCTCGATCGATGAGATCAGGGAGATAAGGAGAAACGTGCCGGAAGACCTGGAACTCGAGATTTTCGTCCACGGGGCGATGTGCATCTCTTATTCCGGACGTTGCCTGCTGAGCAACTATATGGCCAGCAGGGACTCGAACAGGGGGCAGTGCGCACACCCCTGCAGATGGAACTACCGCCTGGTCGAGGAAAAGCGGCCGGGTCAATACTTCCCTGTCTATGAGAACGAAAGGGGCACATATATATTCAATTCAAAGGATCTGTGCCTGATAGAGCACATACCTGAAATAGCGGAGAGCGGGATCTCGAGCCTCAAGATCGAGGGAAGGATGAAAAGCTCCTATTATGTTGCCACAGTCGTGAAAGCATACAGGGAAGCACTGGATGCGTATATTTCAGACCCTGAGGGATACACCTTCGACAATGCATGGCTTGAAGAAATATCAAAGGCCAGCCACAGGGAGTACACGACAGGTTTCTTTTACAGCAAACCCACCGGCGACGGCCAGGTATACGGATCCAGCTCATATGTAAGGGAGTATGATTTCGTCGGTCTTGTGACGGCCTATGACGAAAAGACGGGCACAGCCGCCATCGAACAGCGCAACAGGTTTGCAGTGGGAGACGAGCTTGAGGTGGTGCCTCCAAAAGGGCCGTACCGCATTCAAAAAGTCACGGAAATGCGGAATGCCGATGGGGAGGTCATAGAAGCAGCTCCACATCCGCAGATGACTGTTTACATGCACATGGACCGTCCCGTGGAACCATATACGATGCTGAGGCGAAAAGCGGTCAGCGATTTATAAACACCATGCTTAAGCAAGAAATATAACGATATTTCCGTCAGATCCTTTAAAACCAACTCCTGGCTGCCCCAACCGGCCTTGCGCAGTTCAACGGTATCAATATTTTGATTTCCTCGTATGTCTTCTCCAGGTCATCTGCTGTAAAGACCATAGTTATATAGCCGGCCGAGGCCTTTTCCACCGCAGTACGTCATTATGAATATATCTCCTTTCCAGCGGCAAGAATCAAGATATCACCACAGAAAGGGGTTATTTGCTTGTCAGTGAAGAGGATCTACATACTTGGCGGCATTTTTACACTCCTGTTCCTGCTTCTTGCCGCAAGGACAGCCACGCTGCAGCTTATGCCTGACAGGTCGCTTGAGGAGGCCGCGTTCAGGCAAAGAGTGTCCGGCATGGGCGTTGAGAAGATCAGGGGCAACATACTGGACCGGAACAATATCCCGTTCACAAACAGGGAAACCAAGTACATGGCGCTGGTAAAGACATCTCTCATGCCGCAGTCTGAGGCTGAGAAGGAAAAAGTTTTCAGAGCGATGGGTGTCGGCATGCCTGAGGATCTGACATCAAAGAGCAGTCCTTTACTGCTGAAAATCGACGAAAGTGCCGGAGAAGCGCTCAAGAACCTGGATGTGGACTGGATCTCGGTCATCTGTTCGCTGGAACGGTACGGAGAGGATTCACTGGCAAGGCATGTGACAGGATATTTGAACAAAAGCGACCAGGTGGGCATGTCGGGCATCGAGAAGGCATATGAAGACATACTTAGAGATAATGTGGCCTTCGAGATCGGAACAGTTACGGATGCCGTAAGGGAGCCGATAAAGGGGTTCGGTTACAGGCTGAAGGACTGGAGCAGCGACAGCAGGCTGAATGTAAGGCTGACACTGGATTATCATGTACAGAAGATAGTAGAAGATGCTATGGACAATAACAGGCTGTCAGGAGCTGTCGTCGTGGAAGATGTCGTGACAGGAGACATACTTGCCATGGCAAGCAGGCCGCATTTTGACCAGAATGCCGTGGAGAAGTACCTTGACAGCAGCGGCAAGGAACTGTTCAACAAAGCGACAGCAGCCTACAACCTCGGCTCCGTATTCAAAATCATAGACCTGGCGGCATTTTTCGAAAATGAAGAAGAGATCATGAACGGAGATGCTGCAGAAGAAAATGATGCAGGTGACAGAGCCAGCCCGGGCGAAGCCGGAAGCCTGACTGACATATACAGGTTTTTTGACGGTTTTTCCTACAGTCCGGTGCCATTCCCCGAACACATCGATATCCCGGCGATTTTCGGACGTCATGAGTTCACCGATCCGGACAACTATTACTGCAGCGGAGCAGTCGAAATCAACGGGCTAACGTTCAAATGCTATTCCTACTATGAGGGAGGGCACGGCAGCCTGGACCTCGAGAGGGCGTTCGCACTGTCCTGCAACTCGTATTTTATTGAGCTTGGCCAGAGGATCGGCTACAGGAGGCTGGTGGAGACGGCGCAGAAATTCGGCCTTGGATCCAGGACCGGGATATCGGAACAGGGTGTAGCAGAATCACCGGGGAATCTGCCTGATATAAATGCATACCACAGCAGGGCCGATATAGCGAATATCGCCATCGGACAGGGCGAGATACTTGCGACGCCGGTACAGGTCGCCGACCTTACCGCCACGGTTGCCAACGGGGGCATCAAAAACAGGGTCAACATAGTGGACGCAATTGTCGATGAGAACGGCAGGACAGTCAAAAGGATAAAAGTAAGCGAAGGGCGCCGGATAATATCGAAAGAAACCTCCGACAGGATAAGGGAAATGATGGAAGCCGTTACACTCAGCGGCACTGGCACTGAAGCAGTTATAGGCTATTACGGCGGTGCTGGAGGCAAAACAGGCAGCGCCGAGACGGGGTCGCCGGGTGTCGTACATGCCTGGTTCACGGGATATTTCCCGGCAGCGGAACCCAGATATGCCGTGGCGGTATTTGCAGAAGCCGGCCGGCTTGGCGGTACGTCTGCCGCGCCTGTATTTGCCGAAATCGCCAGGGGCATGCTTGAAAAGGGATACTAGTATATTGCTCAGGTATTGATTATGGTCTATTTCACAGGTATGAAATGTATTAGCGCAGTATGCGGATACGATGCCGATTGGGACAGTTTGCAGTCCTGAGCCGATTTACGATTTGTCGTGCGCAAGGCATAAAATTAACAATGGGTTGACTTTGTTATCTGAAAGGTTATACTTAAAACTGTTATTTTAAGTATGACCTTTTTTATTTGAGGTGATGTGTAAATGCAGCTTATGGTGATGGTACTGAACAGGGTGGAGGTACTCGACACACTGCTTGAGAAACTCATGGAAGACGGGATATGTGGAGCGACTATCCTGAGCAGCACAGGTATGGTCAGGGAACTGGCAAAAAGCGGCGAGGATTTCCCTATCTTTGGAGGATCTCTGCGTATGCTTTTAGATCCGGAGAGGAAGGAAAGCAAGACGCTGTTTATGGTACTTACTGATGAAAAAGTCGAACAGGCGAAAAAGATAATTAGGGAAGTCGTCGGAGACCTTTCGAAGCCGGATACCGGGGTAATATTCACATTGCCTGTCCTGAGCACAGAAGGAGTTGAATTCTGAATATGCAGCTGAATACACTTTTTTACCTGGCGCTGATACTTTTTGCAGGGCTTATATTCGGCCGTGCCGTAAAGCAGGCAAAGCTTCCGAATGTCACAGGTTATTTGATAGCGGGCCTTTTGATCGGCCCTTTCGTGCTCAAACTGGTGCCGGCCGATACGGTCAAAGGACTGGAACTGGTTTCTAATATGGCCCTGGCGTTCATAGCATTTTCCATAGGTTCGGAGTTCAAGCTTACATATTTGAGAAAAGTCGGCATGATGCCGATCGTTATAGCGATTTTTGAAGGATTGACCGCATCATTTGCAGTTACGCTGATCCTCGTTTTGTTCGGCTTTGACACTGAGCTTGCGCTGCTGCTCGGCGCCATAGCATCTGCTACGGCCCCGGCGGCAACCATCATGGTTGTGAAACAATACAAGGCAAAGGGACCTGTCACTGAAACACTGCTCAGCGTCGTGGCGCTTGATGACGCTGTCGCGCTTATAGCCTTCGGGTTCGCCGTTGCCATAGTGAATACCATGCAAAACCCGGGAGAAACATCGTTTATCCTGGCGATCCTCAAACCGGTCGCTGAGATCCTGGGAGCGCTGATCCTTGGATTTGTGCTCGGGCTCATATTCAAGTTCCCGCTGCGGTATTTCAAAAAAGATTCGAACCGCCTTATCATCACATGCGGGTTTGTATTCCTCGGAAGTTCCATTGCGTCGATGCTTGGCTTGTCTCCGCTGCTCCTTTGCATGGCCATGAGTACTACGCTAATGAATGTGAGCAGTGAGGGGGATTCGATACTGAAACTTGCTGATACCGTAACACCTCCAATATTCCTCATGTTTTTCGTAGTTTCGGGCATGGAACTTGATATTACCGTCCTGCCTCAGGTAGGGATTATCGGGATACTATATATCATTTTCCGTGTTATCGGGAAGATAGGCGGGACAGCAATCGGAGCGGCATTAATGAAAGCTCCGGCGGTCATCAGGAAGTACTTAGGCTTTTCGCTTGTTCCCCAGGCAGGGGTGGCAATAGGCCTTACATTGCTGGCGTCGCAGTTGGTGCCGGAGTACGCCCAAACCATACGTGCAGTGGTATTGAGTGCGACCTTGATATATGAACTGACGGGCCCGGCGATAACAAAGGCATCGCTGAGCAAAGCCGGAGAACTGAATGCGTGACCTGCAGGCTTTATTCCCAGCCAGAGGTCATGTTTGACTGCATTTGGCGCCTGACGGATGAAAAATTCAGGAATCAGGAGGTATGAGTATTTGATGAAAATCGCGGTCGTTGACGGACAGGGAGGCGGAATAGGGAAAGCTATCGTTGAAAGGCTGAGGATCCGGTACAATGACTCTGTGAGCATAATAGCCCTTGGCACCAATGCGCTTGCCACTTCGGCAATGCTGAAGGCTGGCGCCGACGAAGGGGCTACCGGCGAAAATGCCATAGTTTACAATGCGGACAAGGCGGATGTCATCGTCGGCGTCATAGGGATAATTGCAGCCAATTCGATGCTGGGGGAGCTTTCGCCTGCCATGGCGGCAGCCATCGCCGGGAGCCCGGCGCTGAAGGTTCTCATACCTGTGAACAAATGCTGTATACAGGTGGCTGGGACAAAGGATATGACTCTTGTGCAGTTCATAGATGAGGCGGTCGATATGATAGACCGGCACATGAGATGCCGGGACGCTGCGGCATATGAGGGAATGGACTGACATATGACAGTATCGGATTTCAGCCGCAGTGCCGGATTGCATATACCTGGACGGCACAGAAACCGGGTGGCGGTATTCGGTTTTTTCATGCGGTATTGACCGTGTGGACATATTTGATGTTTTACAGCTGTATTGTTTGAAGTGCCGTGCCTGCCCGTACGGGGAGGCTTCGGGGACATTATGTCCCTGTTATTTACCGCTTTCCGGTTCAAGTTCCTTGCTGAGCTTCTTGATAGCTTTTTTCTCTATGCGCGAAACGTAAGACCGTGAAATACCAAGCATGCCGGCTATTTCACGCTGCGTTTTGCTTGTTCCGTTCAGAAGGCCGTAACGAAGTTCCAATACGGTTTTTTCCCGTTTTTTGAGCACTGATTTCATTTTATTGTAAAGACGCTTGACCTGGAGCTTCAATTCCACTTCGTCGATCACAGATTCGGTTTCGTTGCCTATAACGTCGATCAGGGTTATTTCGTTGCCCTCCCGGTCGACTCCGATGGGATCGTGGAGAGATACCTCGCTCTGTATTTTTTTCGTTGATCTGATCTGCATCAATATTTCATTTTCAATGCAGCGGGCCGCATAGGTCGCAAGCCTGGTCCCTTTGGACTGGTCGAACGTGGAGATGGCCTTGATCAGCCCAATGGTGCCTATTGAAATGAGGTCGTCGATGTCGCTGCTGAACGTGCTGTACTTCTTCACGATATGGGCCACAAGCCGCAGATTCCTCTCTATCAGTATATTCCTGGCATCTTCGCTGCCTTCCTTGTATGCTGCGATGTATTTCTGCTCTTCTTCAGGAGTAAGAGGCTGCGGGAAAGAGTTGGCATTGGTCACGTATCCAAGCTGGAACACTATACCGCCCAGTACCTCGCCGAGGAGTGTGTACAAGAAGTGCAGCAAATGAGGCACCTCCCGGAAAATTAGTCACCGTATAAGTATATGAGGCATATCGAAACAAATTGCTTGTACAGAAAACAATTATTTGCTGAGATATTTGCTTTAGAAAATATTGAAAATAAACGGCCGATATGATAATGTCAACTGATACCGGCATGTAATATGAGGGGCGGAACAGCAAAATAACGGAAAATGAAGGGGGGCTAAAAGTGGTTTCAGTGCGTATAGAAAGCAAAGAATCATTCAATGTCATCGGTATTAAAACCTGGATACCCGAAACCGACAGCAATGCGTTCGGAGAGTTCTGGGAAAGATGTCACAGGGAAGGCGATGCAGACAGGATAAAGAAGTTCAATAAAAACAAAGAAAACAGTTGTACCCAAAGTGAGATCCTGGGATTATCATGTACGGAAAAAGATCCGAATATCAGAAGTTTCTATTTTTATATTGCTGTTGAAACCGATGAAGTATCGGACCAGGGGAAATACGAGGTATATAGTGTCAAGCCGTACGAATGGGCGATATTTTCGCGTGACGGCAAAAGCGTAGATGCATTGCCGGAATGTGAGATGTATGCCTGGAGACAATGGCTGCCTGATAATGGTTTGTATGAACATGATAACGGTCCGGAAATGGAAGTATACTTCGATGATAATAAAATAGAATACTGGTTGCCAATAAGAAGGAAACAAATAAGCGATCCCCGGTAAATGGCGCTTCCGGCGGCATTAAGGTTATGCCCCAGGCCGGTTGCCTGCGGGAATCGGCGGGATTCAGCGGACTTTTTGCATTAATTTGAGAATATGGAAGTTGAGCCATTGACAAGACAGGCATGTCGATGTTACAATCAACAGAAATAAAATGAATACAGAATACACCTATGATCAAGAGGAGTAAGAAAGGATACCTGTATTCAGAGAGCCGCTTGCCGGCAACGGACCATTGGTCCGGCGGTCTGGCAAAATGGTGGGAATGCGGTTGCAGGGCCGTTCCGAATGGACTTGTGAGGGGAGCCCGAAATCCATGGGAAGAGTAGGCGCTTACGGGGGACCCGCCCGTTATCAGCAGGGTTGCATATGATAGTATGCAAAAACGAGTGGACGGTTTTTCCGTCAATTTGGGTGGCACCGCAGAAGTTAAGAGCTTTTGTCCCTGACAGCAGGGATAAAAGCTTTTTTATTTTGCAAAGGAGAGGATCGGATTGTCAAAAGGAAGATTCGGCATCCACGGAGGGCAGTATGTTCCCGAAATATTGATGAATGCCCTCATCGAACTGGAACAGGCGTATGAACGGTATAGAAACGACCCGGATTTCACAGCGGAGCTGAACGATCTGCTGAGGAACTATGCCGGACGCCCGTCCATGCTGTATTATGCGGAAAAGATGACAAAGGACCTTGGCGGGGCGAAAATCTATCTCAAGCGTGAAGACCTGAATCACACCGGGTCGCACAAGATCAACAATGTGCTGGGCCAGGCCCTCCTGGCAAAACGTATGGGGAAGACCAGGCTTATTGCGGAGACAGGCGCCGGGCAGCACGGTGTCGCCACTGCGACGGTCGCTGCGCTGATGGGGATGGAATGCGAGATTTATATGGGAAAGGAAGATACCGAGAGACAGGCGCTGAACGTTTACAGGATGGAACTGCTGGGAGCGAAGGTCCACGCTGTGACCACCGGGACGCAGACGCTGAAGGATGCCGTTAATGAGGCCATGCGCGAATGGACACGGCGGATAAGCGATACCCACTATGTGCTTGGATCGGCTGTCGGCCCTCATCCGTTCCCCACGATGGTGAGGGATTTCCAGAAAATAATAGGGCAGGAAGTGAAACGGCAGCTCGCGGAAAAAGAGGGCAGGCTTCCTGATGCAGTATTGGCCTGTGTCGGCGGGGGCAGCAACGCAATAGGCATTTTCCACGATTTCATAGATGACGGAAGCGTACGCCTGATCGGCTGTGAAGCGGCAGGCCGCGGGATCGATACGGACAAGACGGCGGCCACCATGACCCTTGGCAGTGTCGGGATATTCCATGGAATGAAATCATATTTCTGCCAGGATGAATACGGACAGATAGCGCCTGTTTACTCGATTTCGGCAGGCCTTGATTATCCTGGCGTCGGCCCTGAGCATGCGGGGCTTCGGGACAGAGGCAGGGCGGAGTATGTTCCGGTGACTGATGATGAAGCGGTTGAAGCGTTTGAATATCTGTCCCGTACGGAGGGGATCATTCCTGCCATCGAAAGTGCGCATGCAGTTGCATATGCGAAGAAAATCGCCCCGGAAATGGGCAGGGACAGGATAATCGTTGTATGTCTTTCCGGAAGGGGAGACAAGGATGTGGCTTCCATAGCGCGGTACAGGGGGGTGCAGATAAATGAGCAGGCTTGACAGGGTTTTTTCACGCGGAAAGGCGTTCATTCCTTTCATAACTGCCGGCGATCCTTCGATAACTGCCACGGAGCAGTTGATTTACAGCATGTATGAGGCTGGCGCCGACCTGATAGAACTGGGTATACCGTTTTCGGATCCCGTGGCCGAAGGTCCTGTGATACAGGCTGCCGACGAACGGGCTCTTGCCGGCGGTGTTACCGTGGATGACGTTTTTGAGATGATGCAGAGGGCCAGGAAAAACTGCGATGTGCCTGTGGCATTGATGACATATGTCAACCCTGTGGCGACATATGGGACGGAAAGGTTCATGATGAACTGCGGCAGAGCTGGTATCGATGCGGTGATCGTGCCGGATGTCCCATTCGAAGAGAGGGACGAACTGCTGCCGTATTGCAGGAAGCATGGCATAACACTTATTTCGATGATAGCGCCGACATCCGGCGAACGTATCAGGATGATCGCGGCTGAGGCGGAAGGCTTTGTATACTGCGTATCATCGCTGGGTGTGACCGGCATCAGGGAGAAAATAGGGAATGAAGTAAGCGGGATGATAAAAGCCGTCAAGACTGTGAAAGATATACCGTGTGCCATCGGCTTTGGCATATCGACGCCGGATCAGGCCGCGGAACTTTCACGGTACGGTGACGGGATCATCGTGGGAAGTGCAGTGGTAAAGATAGTGGAAAAATACGGCGAGAAATGTGTCGAACATGTCGCAGAATATGTCCGCAGGATGAAAGCGGCCATAAGAAGCTGAAAGCAGTGAATTTACAGTACTGCCCGTACTTGGCGGCTGATCGCTGACAATACCGTTTATCCGCCTAAAATTCGTCGGATATGAAAATGTATCAGACATTATAACATATCGGCCGTTTTGAAAGTGTATCCGGCTTGCACATGTATTTTCATGGAGCCATAAGATTACCAGGAAATTACAGGCTGTAAACAGCTGTAATAAATCGAAAATATATCAGAGAAATGATGAGAAGAGGAGAGATGAGAATGGGTAAGAGTCTGATCAAAGATGTACTCGCAAGACTGACAGCAAAGGAAGATCTGACAACGGAAGAGATCTATGGTCTGATCGAGGCTATAAGAAACGACGAACTCAGCGATACGCAGATCGCCGGCTTCCAGGTGGCGCTGTTGATGAAAGGGCCGTCCCTGGCGGAGATAACTGCCATAGCCGCGGCGATGAGGGATAACTGCATCCGGATCGATCCCGACGTGGACGAGGAACTGATGGATACCTGCGGGACCGGCGGCGGACTCAGTACCTTCAACATTTCCACGGCAGTCGCCTTCGTTGCGGCGGCTGCCGGCATCCCGGTGGCAAAGCACGGGAGCCGGTCCATATCCAGCCTTTCCGGCAGCGCCGATGTACTGGAAGCACTGGGCGTTGAAATCAACCAAAGCCCGGGAGGCGTTGAAAAGCTTATTGAAGACGTAGGTATCGCATTCCTTTATGCACCTCTGTTCCATCCGGTCATGTGCAAGGTCCTTCCTCCTGAGAAGGATCTTGGCATAAAGACTATCTTTTATACCGTGATAGGCCCGCTTATCAATCCGTCCAGGGCTTCCAGGCACGTACTGGGCGTCTACAAGCCGGATTTGCTGGATACGGTCACGCATGTCGCAGCTTCCATAGGATATAAAAGAGCCCTTTTCGTTCACGGGCTTGACGGCCTCGACGAGATTTCTCTTTTGGGAAAAACGAGGATAAATGAACTGGATAACGGCAGCATCACTGCATATGAGATCGAGCCGGAGGATTTCGGCCTTGAGCGCTGCAGCCTTAAAGATATCGCGACCGGGACCCCTCAGGAGAATGCCGCCATGATCAACGATGTTTTTTCGGGAAGAGATAAAGGGCCGAGAAGGACCGCAGTCGTTCTGAATGCTGCAGGCGCCCTGATGGTCGGCGGCAGGGCGGGCAGTTTCAGGGAAGGCATCGGGCTTGCAGGCGAACTGATAGACAGCGGAGAGGCGCAGAAAAAACTGAAAAGGCTTGTGGAGGCTTCACATGAGTACAGGTGTTTATATTCCTGACAGAGCCTTTCCGTACGGCATATTTACAAATATATTAATGAAGAGATCTGAAGAGAACGGAATAGCGGTGATACCTGATATCAAATGCAAGTCGCCTGCAGAGGGAGACCTCATCCCGGAAGACGATGCCCCAGATCTGGCCGCAGAACTTGTTGAGGCAGGAGCGCCTGTTATATCCGTGGTCACGGAAAGCGAGCATTACGGAGGGTCGGCAAAGCTCCTGGAGCGGATCGCACGGTCGGCAAAAGCGCCGGTGCTCAGGAAGGATTTCATAAAATGCCGCAGACAACTGGAAGAAAGCGTTGAAATGGGTGCGTCTGCCGTCCTGCTGATAGCGTCGATGCTGGAGAAGGACACATTGGCGAGGCTGGCGGAAGACGCACTGATGCTCGGACTGGAACCTCTGACAGAGATCCACGGCTTTGAGGATATGGAAAAGACACGGGATTTGGGGTTGCATTTCATAGGGATCAACAACAGGAACATCCTGAGGCTGGAAACTGACGAAGGCACTGTTGCCACTACGGAACGACTTATCAGGTATCTGCCTGAAGATGTTTTTATCGTCAGCGAGAGTTCGATCCAAAGTCCCGAAGACGTCAGAAGAGCGGCTTCAGCTGGAGCAAAAGCGGTTCTTGTCGGCACCGCCATCCTTAAATCGCCGGATCCGGCAGAAATGTACCGTATGCTGGCTGATGCATCAACAACACCGGATGGTTGATTGTCAGGACATGTTCAATAGGCAGGACCGGTTCCAAATGGAATAGTTAAGGGCATATGGCCGTGAGTGCGTAAAACAGGTTCGCCTTACGGGGCTGTAAAATCTTTGTCGTAAGGGGTGTGCACAGTGGTCCGTGTCAAGGTCTGCGGACTTATGACTGAACGGGATATAAATGTATGTGTTGAAGCAGGAGTACACACGCTGGGATTTGTTGCAGATTATCCTGAGCCTGTCCCGTGGAACCTTTCACGGAGCGATGCCGTGCGCCTTGCCAGCAAAGTCCCGCCTTATGTATGTACATGTGTGGTGACGGGCGGTACACCGGACGATATCGCGGGAACAGCCCTCGGCATCAGGCCGGATATGCTGCAGCTGCACCACAGGGAGTCGCTCGACGACATATCACGTGTGGTGAAGCGCCTGCGGGCCGAAGGCATCAGGGTCATCAAGGCGCTGCGTGTAAGGGCCGACGGTATGTGCGATTTCGAGATAGAGAATCCCGCGGAAGCTGCCCGTGCACTGTCGGAAGCAGGCGTATCAGGCATACTTGTGGATTCATTTACGGAAACTATGCCTGGAGGGACAGGCATTTCTGTCGACCTGTCCACTTTTCTGTCAGTAAAGGAAAACAGCCTTGTGCCGGTAATACTTGCAGGCGGGCTGAATCCCGGCAATGTCGGCGGTATCATCCGCGCAGCCAGGCCTTTTGCCGTGGACGTGCTGACGGGAGTCGAGGTACGCCCGGGGCTCAAGGATGAGCATAAAATAAGAAAGTTTATGGACGAAGTCATTAGGTATTCATGATCTTCATTAATACATCCATCTTAGTAATCCTTGACTTAAAGGATCCGGGCCGCGGTTGGCCGGTCATGTATTGTTACATTAACATCCGTTGGCAGGCTAATTTTCTTCGATCGTAATTTTAAGCACCTTGGGTCTAAGAGAAGCCGGGAGGTTGGCCGGTCAGGCATAGTGGGTTGCAAGTGCTACAGATACGGACGGGTCATGCGGCTCGAATGAGGCACCAGGCACTTTAACCGGCAGCACGGATGCTGCCGGCGCTGGTCCCGAGCCACGGACGGCGAGTGACCTGCGCCCTCATTGGAGCAAATGAGCCGGCCAGTAGCTGTTCACGAAGCAACCCAAATGCATGAACGGCCAATCTCCCGGCTTCACATGAGTCCCGATGACTATCAGAATTGCGATCGGAGCAGGTAAGCCTGCCAACAGTTGTTTATGAAGCAGCCCAAATGGCTGACCGGCCGCCCGCCACCCGGCTGCAGGTCAGTTTTTATCTGATTTGGAACTGATGATGAAGGGTATCATCCTGCTGTGCGTTTTCACCCAATTTTTTGATTGATAATTCATTAACTGTGTGTTATACTATCAAAGAAAAAAATCACACACACGGCAGGACGCGTAGAAAAGTGCCGTTTCCGGTGTTCTGGGCGGATGACGGCTGTGGTGGCAAAAACTTAAGGAGGTTATATATGTCAGTTATTTCAATGAAACAGCTCCTGGAAGCAGGAGTCCACTTCGGACACCAGACCAGGAGATGGAACCCCAAGATGGCCGAATACATCTTCACTGAGAGGAACGGCATCTACATCATCGATCTTCAGAAAACCGTCAAGAAAATCGAAGAAGCCTATTTCTTTGTAAGAGAAGTCATCATGAACGGTGACAGCATTCTTTTCGTGGGTACGAAGAAACAGGCCCAGGATTCCATCAGGGATGAAGCCCTGAGATGCGGACAGTTCTATGTGAACGCCAGATGGCTCGGCGGTATGCTCACCAACTTCAGAACGATCCAGCAGAGGATCGAAAGACTCAAACAGCTTGAAACCATGGAGCAGAACGGCCTGTTTGACGTTCTTCCGAAGAAGGAAGTCATCAAGCTGCGCGGCGAGATGGAAAAGCTCGAGAAGTACCTCGGCGGCATAAAGGACATGAAGAAGCTGCCCGGAGCGCTGTTCGTCGTAGACCCCAGGAAGGAAAGGAATGCCATCCTCGAAGCAAGGAAACTCGGCATACCGGTAGTGGCAATAGTCGACACGAACTGTGATCCTGACGAAGTGGATTATGTAATACCGGGCAATGACGATGCCATCAGGGCAGTCAAGCTGATCGCGTCGAAAATTGCGGATGCCGTTATAGAGGCTAATCAGGGTGAGCAATTCTCAACCGGAGAAGCAGACGGCGAAGGCAAGGTCCATGAGACGGATGGAACTGACATGACCGGAGAAGCTGCTGATGCTGCAGCGGAGATCGCAGAAGAGCCGGCAGCCGATGCCGCGGCAGAAGCTGCTGAAGAAACTGCGGCAGAAGTCTCCGAAGAAGCCGCTGCGGAAGCAGAAGCAACGGAAAGCTCTGCTGAGTAATACGGCAAAGGGCCGCCCGGTTCCTGAGAGGGAGCCGGGCGGATATACCTGGAGCATTTGGGAATAACGGCCGCCTGTGCGGTTAATAATATAAATATTAGTGTTTGGAGGAATACTGATGATTACTGCTGAAATGGTAAGACAGCTCCGTGAAAGAACAGGTTCAGGGATGATGGACTGCAAAAAGGCCCTGACTGAAGCTAACGGCGATATGGAAAAGGCGATTGAAATATTGAGGGAAAGAGGACTGGCCGCCGCTGCCAAAAAGGCCGGAAGGATCGCGGCAGAAGGCATCGTGGATGCCTACATACACGGCAACGGCAGGATAGGCGTCCTCGTGGAAGTAAACATCGAAACCGACTTTGCCGCTGCAAATGAGGAATTCAAGCAGTTGGTAAAGGATATCGCTATGCAGATAGCTGCTGCAAGACCTGAGTATGTGCGCAGGGAGGATGTTCCTGCCGAGGTTATCGAGAAAGAAATGAACATTCTCAGAGTACAGGCAAAGAATGAAGGCAAACCGGACAAAGTCATAGAGAAGATGGTCGAAGGCAGGATGGAGAAGTTCTACAAAGAAGTCTGCCTGCTCGAGCAGCCCTGGATCAAGGATCCGGATAAGACGATAAAACAGCTTGTCGCTGAAAAGATCGCAACGATAGGCGAAAATATCAACATCAGAAGATTTGCCCGTTTCGAAAGGGGAGAAGGGTTGGAGAAGAAGCAAGAGAACTTTGCAGAAGAAGTTGCAAAGCAGATCGGTGGCTGATAGAGATCGAAAAAAAGGGAGCATACAAAATATGTTCCCTTTTTAGTGCGTCGGCAGGATTTTTTGTGTTCGCTGAAGAACAATTTATAAAGGCGGGGGTAACTATCATATGGCTCTGAAATACAAAAGGGTGCTTCTTAAGCTTAGCGGGGAAGCGCTCGCGGGGGACCGGAAGGCCGGTATAGATACGGAAGTTCTGAATGAAGTAGCTGAGAAGATAAGACAGGCCTATGAAATGGGAGCCGAGATCGCGATCGTGGTAGGCGGCGGCAACTTCTGGAGAGGCAGGAGCGGCGTCGGCATGGACAGAACGACGGCTGATCACATGGGGATGCTGGCGACAGTTATAAATGCTCTGGCACTGCAGGATGCACTGGAATCAAAAGGCGTTCCCACGAGAGTTCAGACAGCCATCGAGATGAGACAGATAGCAGAACCTTATATAAGGAGGAAGGCTGTAAGGCATCTCGAGAAAAAGAGAATAGTCATTTTTGCATGCGGAACCGGAAACCCTTATTTCTCTACCGATACGACAGCAGCGCTGAGAGCTGCCGAGATAGATGCGGACGTCATACTCAAGGCGACCATGGTGGACGGTGTATATGATTCCGACCCGAAAATGAATCCGAATGCAGTCCGTTTTGAATCGATCTCGTTCGCAGAGGCGCTTAACCTCAGGTTAGGCGTGATGGACTCGACAGCGATCTCTTTGTGCATGGACAATAAACTGCCGCTGATCGTATTCGATCTGAGCGACCCTGAAAACATCATGAGGGTCCTTAAAGGCGAGAAAATCGGAACAACATTATACTGATCCATATAATCCATAAAAAGGAGGGTTCCATATGTCAGAGTACAAGGATATCGAAAGCAAAATGGTCAAGGCGATAAGCGCATTGAAGGAAGAATTGGTCGGAATCCGCGCAGGCAGGGCCAATCCGGCTATTTTAGACAAGATAACCGTGGATTACTACGGAGTACCCACGCCAATCAACCAGTTGGGCAGCATTTCCGTACCGGAAGCAAGGGTCATAGTTATACAGCCCTGGGATGCAAAGATACTCAAAGATATCGAAAAAGCGATCCAGAAGTCTGACATCGGCATTAACCCCAGCAATGACGGAAAGGTTATAAGGCTGATTTTCCCGGTGCTTACCGAAGAAAGAAGGAAAGAGCTCACCAAACAGGTGAAAAAGATCGGCGAGAATGCCAAGATAGCGATACGCAACGTCAGGAGAGACGCTCTGGAAGATTTCAAAACACAGAAAAAGAACGGCGATATTACGGAAGATGACCTGAAAGTAGCGGAAAATGATATCCAGAAGCTGACTGACAAATACATAGAAGAGGTCGACAAGCTGGTGGAACTCAAAGAGAAGGAGATAATGGAGGTATAATCCGGATGAAGGATGTCTCCGGCTTCAGGCTGGAGGATGCCATGAAACAACTGAAAGCTCAGGGCTACGAGATAACTGTCCGTCTCACGGCTGCACCAAGGCTGAGGGACAGGGGGTACGACGCGGATTCGAGAGTAGTCAGGCAAAGGCTGTTGGATGAAAAAACAGTTGAGCTTTTGGTGTGCAACGTAAATAGCTGATTTACAAGGCTGTATAGACAGCCTTGTTTATTTACGGCAGTATTTGCGCTATTTGTGTATTTCCCGGAGGTAACAGATGCGGTTGTTCAGGAAGAAAGCCAAGAGCACTGGCTTTGATAACAGCCTCAATGTGCCTGTCCATATTGCTGTAATCATGGACGGCAATGGCAGATGGGCGGCCAAAAGAGGCCTGCCCAGGAACGCAGGGCACAGAGAGGGAGCCAATACGCTCAAAAGGCTGGTCAAAGAATGCAATGCCATCGGAATAAAATATTTGACGGCATATGCCTTTTCCACGGAGAACTGGAACCGGCCAAAGGAAGAGGTGGACGGCCTCATGGATCTTCTGCTGGAGTTCCTGCGGAATGCGGAAAAAGAGCTGGCAGGGACGAATATCAGGATTTCGGTGATAGGCGATACGGGCAAACTCTCGGAGGAGATCCGGAAAGAGATCAGGAGAGTAGTGGCAAATACGGCCGCAAATACCGGGCTGAATCTGATCATTGCCCTCAATTACGGCAGCAGGTGCGAGATCGCCGCGGCAGCGGCCCGCATCGCGAAGGATGCCAAAGAAGGAAGGCTTGACCCGGAAGACGTGGACGAAGAACTGTTTTCAAGTTATCTTTATACCAGCGGGATACCTGATCCGGATCTTGTGATAAGGCCGAGCGGCGAGTACAGGCTGAGCAATTTCCTGCTCTGGCAGTCATCATACTCGGAACTGTGGTTCTCGAACGTTTTGTGGCCGGATTTCTCTAAGGAGCATCTGTACCAGGCTATCAGGGATTATCAGCACAGAAACAGGCGTTTTGGAGGGTTATAGAATGAAGACCAGGGTCATTAGTGCCATTGTAGCGATAGCAATACTTGCAGCAGTGATCTGTCTTGGGGAGACTGCCATTGGCATAGCTGTCTTCCTGCTTGCAGTGATGGCGATGCATGAATTCAACAGGGCGCTGGAAAAAGGAGGATACATGCCTGTAAAAGCAATCAGTTTTGCAGCATGCGCCCCGCTGCTGTACATAGCCCTCTCGGGCATACTTCCTTCCGGTGCGGTGATCAGTGGAAACGGCGTCGTGATTGCGGCTGCGGTTTTTGCTTTTATCCTGTTGGTGTCGCTTTTCTGTTTTTTGATGTTTTCAGACGGGAAATACAGTATAAAGGATATATCGGTCACATTGTTCGGTATAATATACATACCGTTCCTGTTTTCCTTTTTTACGCTCACCAGGCAGATGGAAGCTGGATATCTGTATATCTGGCTGATCCTCATCGGCGCCTGCGCGACCGATACGTTCGCCTTCTTTACAGGTCTGGCTGTCGGAAGGGTAAAGATCGTACCAAAGATAAGTCCAAAGAAAACTCTTGAGGGGTGTATCGGCGGAGTTGCCGGATGCGTCATCTCAATGACGGTTTTCGGCGCCTGCTTCAGAAACGGGATGGATGTACCGCTGATGCAGTTTGCAGTGCTCGGGTTCATATGCGGCATAATATCGCAGTTGGGCGACTGGTCGGCATCGGCAGTCAAACGAGCGGCAGGGATCAAGGATTACGGGAATATAATGCCCGGACACGGAGGGGTGCTGGACAGGATAGACAGCATACTTTTCACTGCTCCCGCCGTATATTTTTACATAAACCTTTTCTTCTGAAAAAGGTCCAAACTTTCGGGAAGGAGTTCGCAATGGCACAAAACATAGCTGTGCTCGGTTCAACAGGTTCCATAGGAGTACAGACTCTTGACGTCGTGAGGAACCTTGGCATCAGGGTGAGCGCTCTGACAGCATACTCAAATGTGGACCTGCTTGAGAAGCAGGCCAGGGAATTCAGGCCCCGCCTGGTTTCGGTCGGAGACGGCGTTCTTGCGGCCGATCTTAAAGACAGGCTGAAAGGCCTGAAAATAGAAGTTCTTAGCGGCACTGACGGTATCAGGGCTGCCGCGGGCATCGACGGCGTTGACACAGTAGTGGTCGCAATTGTAGGCATAGCCGGATTGCTGCCTACCGTTGAAGCCATACGCAAAGGCAGGAAGGTGGCGCTTGCAAACAAGGAAACACTTGTAACGGCAGGCCGTATCGTCATGGCGGAGGCTGAACGGCAGGGCGTGACGGTTATCCCTGTAGACAGCGAACACTCCGCAATTTTCCAGTGCCTTGCGGGAAACAGGAGACAGGATGCGGAGAGGTTGCTCCTGACAGCATCCGGAGGGCCGTTCAGGGGGAAAAAATATCATGAACTGACGGATGTTACCGCTGCACAGGCCCTGGCACATCCCAACTGGAATATGGGAAACAAGATAACCATCGACTCGGCGACATTGATGAACAAAGGGCTCGAGGTCATCGAGGCGCGTTGGCTTTTCGGATTTGCTCCGGACAGGATCAGGGTGCTGGTGCACCCGCAGAGCATAATCCATTCGATGGTGGAATACAGGGACGGTTCTGTAATTGCGCAACTGGGAAAGCCTGATATGAGGATACCTATCCAGCTTGCCCTCACATGGCCCGAGAGATGCTCAAACGATTTCCCAAAACTGGATCCGATAAAATGCGGGCCCTTAACTTTTGAAGAGCCTGATACGGAAACATTCAGATGCCTCAGGCTGGCATATGATGCGCTTGAGGCAGGAGGCACCATGCCGGCGGTGATGAACGGCGCGAACGAGGCCGCGGTAAAACTTTTCCTTGAGGGAAGGATCGGGTTCTGCGATATACCGAAGCTTATTGAAAAGGCAATGCTGGCACATGAGGTGAATACATCGCCTGAGCTTGATGATATAATAGAAGTAGACAGGTGGGCGAAAAGATTGGTTGGTGAAGTTGTATGTACCTGATCCTGGCTATACTTGCTTTCAATATAATGGTCATAGTACATGAACTCGGGCATTTCATTGCTGCAAAAATGATGGGTATAGGAGTCCTGGAATTTTCGCTATTTGTGGGGCCAAAACTGTTCAGCGTAACGAGGGGAGGCACCAGGTATTCCGTCCGGCTGTTCCCGATAATGGCATATGTGAGGCTTGAGGGAGATGAGGAGGCTTCCGACAGCCCCACTTCATTCAACAAGAAGCCGAAATATGCCCGTGCTTTCACAATGGTTGCCGGACCGCTGGCGAACCTTTTGCTGGCTGCTGTCCTGCTTACCGGCTATTTTGCCATCCAGGGATACCAGACCACTGAGATAAGCCAGATAGCGGAGGGTTCTCCTGCCGCGGCGGCAGGGCTCCGGAAAGGGGACAGGATAATATCGTACGGAGGCAAGAGGATATATGCCCCGATCGATGTAGTACAGTTCCTTTACGTTTCGAAAGGCGAGCCCGTAACGGTGGAATACAAAAGGGACGGCAAACTGCTCAAAGGAGAACTGAGACCCATATACCATCCTGAGACCTCGTCTCCGATGATGGGAGTAGTACTCGATCTGACAAATCCGGAAGGATCGAATGTGCTCAAGGAGATCTACGCCGGATCTCCCGCGGAACAGGCAGGCCTGATGGCGGGCGACAAAGTCGTTGCCATAAACGGGACCGAGGTGGACTCCTATGAGAAAATGACCGAGCTGATAAAGAACAATGGCATCAATGAGCTTGAGATCACTGTTTTGAGAAACGGTGACCACTTCGTCACGACGTTGACGCCGATAGAGGTAAAAACCGAGGAATGGTACGAGGTCGGACTTGATTTTGGTTTTAGCAGGGGAGACGTACTGGATGCCCTTGGCCAGTCGGCCATATTCACGTATTCGATAATCAGGAGCGTATATTACAGCCCTAAATGGCTGATAACCGGGAAGGTCAACGTTTCGGACATGATGGGGCCTATCGGGATGGTGAGCACGATCACGACCACTGTTAGCCAGGCTCCGAATGTAGGGCAAATGTTCCTGTACCTGATGTATATTACAGGCATGCTGAACGTGGCGCTCGGTGCCACGAACCTTCTGCCGTTCCCGGCACTCGACGGAGGCAGGCTCCTGCTGATAGGGATAGAGGCTGTCAGAGGCAAGCCCCTGAACCCGGAGAAGGAATCTGTCATAACGATGGCAGGTTTTATCATAATCATCCTGTTCGGGATATATATTGCTGTAAATGAATTCCAGAAATATGTGATCGGCAGCTGATCTACAGCTGCCTGAAAGGTTTGGACAGGGAGATGGGCAGGATAGAAAGAAAGAAAACCAGGAAAATCCGTATCGGAGATGTTTATATAGGCGGTGATGCGCCCGTTGCGGTACAGTCGATGACCAACACCGATACGAGGGATGTTTCTGCTACCGTCGATCAAATAAAGAGGCTTGAGGAGGCAGGCTGTGATATCGTCAGAGTTGCCGTGCCCGACAGTGAAGCTGCCGAAGCGCTGAAGAGAATCAGAAAGTCGATCAGGATACCCCTTGTTGCCGATATACATTTCGACTATAGACTTGCGCTGGCGAGCATTGAAAACGGAGCAGACAAAATACGGATAAATCCCGGCAACATCGGCGGGACCGAAAAGGTGAGGAAAGTCGTGGAAGCGGCCAAGGCCAGGGGGATACCCATCAGGATAGGCGTAAATTCAGGGTCCCTGGAAAAGCATATACTGGCGAAATACGGGGCGGCGACCCCGCAGGCAATGGCTGATAGTGCGATGGGGCACGTCAGGATGCTGGAAGATCTGGGATTCCACGATATAGTAATCTCACTGAAGGCGTCGAATGTGCCTGTGACCATAGAATCATACAGGCTTATGTCAGCCATGACCGATTATCCCCTTCACATCGGTGTGACCGAAGCAGGAACGCTTTTCTCAGGCATGGTGAAATCTGCGGCAGGTATCGGATGCCTTCTGGCGGAAGGTATTGGGGATACGCTTAGAGTATCTCTGACAGGCGATCCGGTGGAGGAAGTGAGAGTGGGGATCGAGATCCTGAAAGCCCTGGATCTTCGCAGAACAGGGGTGGAACTCATATCCTGCCCAACATGCGGGCGTACCAGGATCGACCTGATAAAAATAGCAAATGAAGTAGAAAAAAGGCTTGCCGGATGCAGCAAACCGATAAAAGTGGCAGTCATGGGCTGCGCAGTAAACGGACCCGGAGAAGCCCGGGAAGCTGATATCGGTATTGCGGGCGGCGTTGGAGAAGCGCTTCTGTTCAAAAAAGGCAGGATCATCAGAAAGATACCCCAGGAGCGTATCGTGGATGAACTCCTGGAAGAGATTGAGAGAATGCAGATAACTTGATAACTGACTTGACAATTTTACATCAACTTACAAAAGGGGATCTGTCAGATGTCGGAGACGGCAATAAACAAAAGCTTTACTGAAGTTTTTAATGATCTTCGGTTGGATGACGCTGTATCGGATTTTTTCAGCGAAGTAAGGATCGATAACATCGGCATATACAAAAAAACAGGAAAACTGGTGATCAAAGCTTCTGCAGACAGGCTCATACCTGCCCGGGTCACGGAACAGGTCGAGACGGCGCTGTCGGAAGCTTTTTCACTGGATGTTGAAATACAGCTGCGTTTCGAAACAGACGGCCCTCTTACGGAGATATTGGAGGAATACCGTGACAGCATACTGCACATAGTCAATTCCAGGGTCGCGCTGAGCAAAGGCATATTGGACGGATGTACCTGGAAACTCGAAGGTGACCGGATCGAGATAATGCTGGCGACTAAAGGCCGGGACATATTGAAATCCCACTGCTGCGACAGGCTTATAGAAGAAATCGTTGAACACTCCTTCGGGAAGAAGGTCAGCGTGGATTTCCATGACCGCAAGGTGGATGAGGAATTCACGGAAAAATATAACGAATTCAAGGAGAACGAACAGGCGCGCATCAGAAGCCTGCTGACTGCCGAAGAAGCACAGTCGGTCAAACACAGGAAAAGAAGGAAAGCAAATACGGACGACACCAATGTGATCGATATAATCACAGGAAAAAACTTCAGCGACAGCCTGATGAAAATGTGCGACGTAACGCCGGATTCCGGCAAAGTGGCAATCTGCGGCGACGTATTGAACACGGAATTCAGGGAGGTCCGCGGGAATCAGTATCTGTGCACATTCGACGTTACCGACTATACCAGTTCCATCACTGTCAAACTCTTTATACAGAAGGATGACCGTGATATCATAGAAGAACATATAAAGCCGGGCGTTCATCTGAAAGTAAGGGGAGACGCACAGTTCGACAAGTTCTCGAGAGATCTGACCGTGCTCGCTTCAGACATAGTCGAACTCAGAAAAGCTGTAAAGACAGACAATGCGGAAGTAAAAAGGGTCGAACTCCACCTGCATACACAGATGAGCGCGATGGATGCCGTCACGCCTGTGGAAAAGCTGGTGGAAAGGGCGGCGCAGTGGGGCCACAAAGCCATCGCGGTCACCGACCACGGCGTTGTCCAGGCGTACCCGGATGCGTACAGCGCTGGGAAAAAGCACAATGTGAAAATCATATACGGAGTGGAATGTTATCTTGTCAATGATGAAATACCTGTCGTGACCGCCGGCGACGGCGCAGAAACAGGACATCCGCTGACCGGCGGCTTTGTGGTGTTCGATATAGAGACCACAGGACTCAATCCATCCAAAGACGGCATAACGGAGATAGGCGCCGTAAAAGTGGAAAACGGAAAGGTCGCCGGCAGTTTCAGCACGTTCGTCAATCCCGGCATGCCGATACCGGAGCATATCACGAGGCTCACGGGAATCACCGATGCAATGGTTGCCGATGCTCCCGGGATAAGCCAGGCAGTCGGGGATTTCCTGGATTTTGCCGGGGGATTGCCGGTGGTAGCCCACAATGCCTCCTTTGATACGGGCTTTATCAGGTACCATGCGCGGCAGAGCGGCAGGGAACTGAACAATGTGATAGTGGACACGCTGCAGCTAAGCAGGAAGCTGTTCCCTGAGCTCAGCAGGCACAAGCTCGATATAGTGGCCAGGCATCTCGGCGTCTCGCTGGAAAACCACCACAGGGCTGTGGATGACGCCCAGGCAACGGCCGAGATCTTTATCAGGTGCATGGAGATCGTGGCTGAAAAGGGAGCCGCCACCGTTGGAGACATCGACAAGGTCCTGTCCGGAGAGACCGACCTGAAGAATCTGCCGTCATACCATGCAATACTGCTTGTCAAAGACAGGACCGGGCTCAAAAACCTGTACAGGATCATTTCGGAGTCACATCTGAATTATTTCTACAAGAGGCCCAGGGTACCCCGGAGTATTCTCATGAAATACAGGGAAGGCCTTATACTCGGCAGCGCCTGTGAGGCCGGGGAACTGTACAGGGCGCTTGTTGACGGTGCCAGCGACCAGGAAGCGGAAAAGATCGCAGGTTTCTATGATTACCTTGAGATCCAGCCGCTGGGGAACAACGAATTCCTGGTCGGAAGCGGAAGGGTACAGGATCATGAAAAGCTTAAGGAACTGAACAGAAGGATCGTAAAGCTTGGAGAAAAACTCAGCAAGCCTGTTGTTGCCACATGTGACGTCCACTTCATGGATCCGCAGGACGAAGTGTTCAGACGCATACTGATGCACGGCCAGGGCTATGCGGATGCGGAAAGGCAGGCGCCGCTGTATTTCAGGACGACGGACGAGATGCTGGAGGAATTTTCTTACCTCGGCGCAGAAAAAGCATACGAGGTCGTTGTCACGAACACTAACATGATATCGGATATGGTGGAGGAGGTGGCTCCGATACCTCCCGGGACATATCCGCCAAATATAGAGGGCGCCGAACAGGAGATACAAAGGCTTACATATGCAAGGGCACATGAGATCTACGGTGATCCTCTTCCTGAAATAGTGTCAAAAAGGCTTGAAAAAGAACTCAACTCGATCATCAAGAATGGGTTTGCCGTCATGTATCTGATAGCGCAGAAACTGGTGAAAAAATCCAACGATGACGGATATATCGTAGGTTCGAGGGGATCGGTGGGTTCTTCGCTGGTCGCGACGATGTCGGGGATAACGGAGGTGAATCCCCTGCCGCCCCACTATATCTGCCGGAAATGCAAACATTCGGAGTTTATAACGGACGGTTCCGTCGGATCGGGGTTCGACCTGCCTGCCAAAAAATGTCCTGAATGCGGCGAACTGATGAGAGGCGACGGACATGACATACCGTTCGAGACCTTCCTCGGTTTCGACGGGGACAAGGCCCCTGATATCGATCTGAACTTCTCTGGCGAGTACCAGGCCAGAGCACATAAATACACGGAGGTCATTTTCGGAAAAGACCATGTCTACAGAGCCGGTACCATAGCTTCCGTCGCGGACAAGACGGCTTATGGCTTCGTCAGGAAATACCTGGAGGAGAAAGGTATCACTGCTACGAACGCTGAAATAAACAGGCTTGTGGCAGGCTGCACCGGTATAAAGAGGACCACGGGACAGCATCCCGGAGGCATAATCGTCATACCGTCGGACAAGGATGTGCATGATTTCACACCCATCCAGAGGCCGGCTGACGATACGTCCTCGGATGTGATAACCACGCATTTCGACTTCCATTCACTGCACGACACTATACTCAAGCTGGACATCCTGGGGCATGATGACCCGACCATGATCAAGATGCTCTGCGACCTGACCGGCATGAATATAAAGGATGTGCCGGTCAACGACGAAAAAGTGATGCAGCTGTTCGTTTCAACAGAGCCTCTCGGGATCAGGCCTGAGGATATAAACTGCGAGGTGGGCACATTTGCCCTGCCTGAATTCGGGACAAGGTTCGTAAGGCAGATGCTGCTGGATACCAAACCTAAGACGTTTTCCGATCTGCTGCAGATAAGCGGGCTTTCCCACGGCACGGACGTATGGCTGAACAACGCCCAGGACCTTATCAGGGACGGTGTCTGTACAATATCAGAAGTCATAGGCACCAGGGATAGTATAATGATCTACCTGATGTATCAGGGGCTTCCGCCAAAATCCGCATTCAAGATCATGGAAGACGTCAGGAAGGGGAAAGGCCTTAAACCCGAATATGAAGAGGAAATGAAGGCCCATGGCGTTCCCGGATGGTACATTGAGTCGTGCAAAAAGATAAAGTACATGTTCCCCAAAGCCCATGCGGCCGCCTACGTGCTGATGGCAATGAGGATCGGATGGTTCAAGGTATATCATCCGCTTGCCTTCTATACTGCATACTTTACAGTAAGGGCAGACGAGTTTGATGCCACCACGATGGCATCCGGGAAAAGGAATGTGGAAAGAAAGATAGAGGAACTCGAAAAACAGGGCAATTCCATTTCGGCGAAGGACAGGAACGTGCTTACGATACTTGAAGTCGCCAATGAAATGTATGCGAGAGGCATAGAGTTTCTTCCGGTGGATCTCTACGAATCTGATGCGGTCAGGTTCAGGATCCAGGGCAACGGCATCAGGCCGCCGCTGAACTCGCTGCCCGGGCTCGGGGCCAACGCTGCGAAGGCCATAGCGGATGCGCGCGGGCAGGGTGAGTTCATTTCCATCGACGACCTGAAGCTAAGGGCAAAGGTCAGCAAGAGCGTCATCGAGATACTTCAGCAAAGCGGATGCCTCGACGGCATTCCCGAAAGCAGCCAGATAAGCATGTTCTGACAAACAGGTACGGACATGCATGATTCGTTTGCGGGGACTTTTCCGGGGTTCCTCCGAGGATCCTGAAAACCCGCAGAACAGTAAAAAAACTGAAATAAAAGGATTGATAAATGTAAATAATAATGATATAATACACCGTAGACCAAGTATATCTTTTTTTAGGCAAAGAGTGGGCTTACCCCACTCTTTGTCTTTAGCGACAGGCTGCATGGCCGGAAGGAACGGAGATGAACGATGGCGAAGAAGAAAGTGGAAGATATCGTGGAAGAACTTGCAAAGCCGGTAGTTGAAGCATTGTCCTTCGAGCTGGTGGACGTAGAATACCTGAAAGAAGGCGCCAACTGGTATCTGAGGATATACATAGACAAACCCGGCGGAGTTACCATCGATGACTGCCAGGCTGTGAGCGAGCAGATGAGCAGCATACTGGACAGGGAAGATCCAATAAAGCAGAGCTACATGCTGGAGGTATCGTCTCCAGGCGAAAGGCCGCTGAAAAAGGACAGGGACTTTGAACGGTTCAGGGGCGAATCCGTAGAGGTGAAGCTTTACCAGCCGCTTGACGGCAAAAAGATATATGAGGGCGAACTGCTTGGCTTAAGCGGAGATATTATAGAAATAAGGACAGATGACGGTGTCACAATGGGCTTTGATCGGAAGGATACGGCCCTTGTCAGACGGATCATCCGTTTTTAGCAGGCGTTTCATCCCGGCAGGTTGGGTCATGCTTGTATGTAAGTTCCCGTATACAGATGTATTACAGGAGGTAAAAATATGAGTGCGGAATTGATTCGTGCATTGGATCAACTGGAAAAAGAAAGAGGAATAGAGAAAGAAGTATTGATTGAGGCAATCGAAGCTGCTCTCGTTTCAGCGTACAAAAAGAATTTTGGTACCTCACAGGACGTCAGGATATCTATAGACCGTGACACCGGCGAAGTGAAAGTGTTTGCTCTCAAAAAGGTCACAGCAAGGCCAAAGGATGAAAACAGCGAGATTTCACTGGAAGATGCATTGAAACTGGACAGCAGATATGCGCAAGACGATATAGCCGAGGTAGAGGTCACGCCGAGAAAGTTCGGAAGGATAGCCGCGCAGACAGCGAAGAACGTCGTACTGCAAAGGATACGGGAAGCAGAGCGCAACCTGATATACGAAGAATATTTCAACAAGGAAGGCGACATCGTCACCGGCATTGTCCAGCGTATCGAGCGCAGGAATGTAATAATAGATCTCGGGAAAGCCGAAGCCATCATGCTTCCGTCCGAGCAGACCAACGGAGAAGAATACAGGTTCAATGACAGGATAAAAACATATATCGTGGAGGTCAGGAAAACCACAAAAGGTCCGCAGATACTTGTATCCAGGACACATCCGGGCCTTGTCAAGAGGCTTTTTGAACTGGAGGTCCCTGAGATACACGACGGGACGGTCGAAATAAAGAGCATATCCCGGGAAGCCGGATCCAGGACGAAGATCGCCGTCTATTCGAAGGATCCGAACGTCGACCCTATCGGTGCATGTGTAGGGCAGAGGGGGACGAGGGTGCAGGCCATCGTTGATGAACTCAGGGGTGAGAAGATCGATATAATCAAATGGAGCAGCGACCCCGAGGAGTATATCTCCAGCAGTCTCAGTCCCGCAAAAGTCGTGCGGGTCGACGCCGACGAAGAGACCAGGACGGCAAAGGTCATAGTACCGGATTTCCAGCTTTCGCTGGCGATCGGGAAAGAAGGCCAGAATGCAAGACTTGCAGCCAAACTGACCGGCTGGAAGATCGATATAAAGAGCGAGTCGCAGTTCAGGGCAACCATCGAACAGCAGATATTCAGCATGGATGCAGGCTTCGATGACGAAACGGCGGATGAAGACGAAGAAGATTATGATGAAGGGTATGATGGCGCTGAAGAAGCGGACGGTTCCGAGGATTATGAAGACGGAACCGAAACCGCGGACGGCGGGACCGATCCGGATGAAGCAGATCCGGAACAGGACAGTGAACCGGAACAGGAGTGAGGCGCTTGAAGAAAAAAAGGATACCATTGCGCATGTGCACAGGATGTCATGAAATGAAGCCCAAGAAGGAGCTTATCAGGATCGTCAGGGACAAAGAAGGTATGATAAGCATAGACATCACGGGCAAGAAGTCCGGCAGAGGCGCATACATCTGCAGGAACGTTGAATGCTTAAGGAGCGCCAGGAAGGGGAACAAGCTGGAAAGGGCCTTTGATGCGCCGGTGGATGACGCTGTATATGCGGCACTGGAGGAGCAACTGGGGGAGCAGACTGAGAAAAATGACGGATGAAAGGGTATACTCATTCTTGGGCCTGGCGACAAAAGCCGGAAAACTGATATCAGGCGACGAGACCTGCGAGAGAGCCGTAAAGGCCGGAAAGGTCCGACTTGTTATTGTGACGGAGGACGCATCCGGCAATACAAGGAAAAAATTCATGGATATGTGCAGTTACAGAAACGTTGCCATAAGATGTTTTGGGAAGAAGGAAATGCTTGGGAGACATATCGGCAAAAGTGTGCGTTCAGTCGTTGCCGTGATAGACGGGAGTTTTGCAGAGCGTCTTCTGGAAATGATCGATGATCACGGTAAAGAATATGGGGGTGTATAATTTGGAAAAAGTCAGAGTATATGAACTGGCAAAGGAACTGAATACAACAAGCAAGAGGCTGATGGAGAAGCTTGCGGAAATCAACATCATTGTAAAGAACCATATGAGCCTTCTTGACGAAAAGGAGCTTGATGCTCTTTACAGGCATATCGGCGTGATCAGGCATGATGAGAAAAAGAGCGAGGCGGAGGAACCAAAAACTGCGCCCGCAGTGCCTGTGCAGCCTAAGCCTGAGTTGAGGAGAGACAGAAAGAATGCCCCCCGTATTATAAGAACGACAGAGATAGTGATAAATACAAAAGACGACAGTCATGCATTCGGGAGCAGTTACGGCAAGGACAGCCACAAAGACAGCCAAAAGAATATCAGGAACAGCTATATCAGATCAGATGACAGCAATTCGGGCCTGCTTTCCGGTTTTGTGAGAAAGAGCAGGACCGACTATATCGAAACGATGATCGCTGCCAGGAAACAGGAAACGACCAGGAAGGAGCAGGAACCTGCAACCGCGGCCGGCCAGACAGAGAAGACCGGAAAAGATGTCGTGAAACCGGAGGCAAAGACCGGTACACAGCCGGAGAAGAAGGAAAAGGCGGCAGACAGTGTCCAGGCTCAGAGACCCGATATTCAGAAGGCTGATGTTCAAAAACCCGATACGGGGAAGGATGTTTCGAAAGAACGGAAGATACAGGCAGAGACAGCCGATACGGCCAGGGATAAAAAAGCGAAGCCGGCTGAAACAAAAGGCAAGGAAGCAGATACGGACGCCAGGACGGCTGATAAGCCGAAGCAGGCAGTTACAGGCGCCGTTGCCGAAGCGAGACCTGTACAGCCGGAAAAGGCGGCTCAGACCGGCAAACCCGCCGACAGTGCGGCGGCTGAAGCTCAAAAAGCGGTGAAAAGCGCCGGGCCTGCAACTGAAAAGTCAAAAGGAGAAGGCCAGCAACGGAAGAATACCAGGCCACAGGCTGCAAAACCACAGCATCAGGCTCCAAAGCCTCAGTATGACAAGGGGCAGCGCCAGGGACCAAGGACCGGCGGCGGATACAAGCCGGCCGGCAAACAGCTTGACATACCGATGCCTGATTTCGCAGCCGTACAGAAGGATGAGCCTGCTTCGCAGAGAGGGGAGAGCAGACGCGAATTCTCAGGCAAGGATTTTGACAAAGATACCAAAAGGGAACAGAGGAAAGATACTCCGAAGATCGTTCCGAGCAAACCCAGCAAGAAGATCAAACCTACCAATATAGGCTTGCATGAAAAGAAAGGGGTTTCAGAGATCCTTTCCGAGGATTTCCTTTTTGATGATTTTTATGACGATGCCGGTACCAGGAAAAAGAAGCTGAGCAGGCAGAAAAAGAGCAAGGAAGAGAATAACAAGCTTATTCCGCCGAAAGCAGCGCTCACCACAATAAAAATTCCTGAGAGCATAACGGTGAAGGAACTGGCCGAAGCCTTGAAAAAAACTTCTTCCGAGGTCATCAAAAAGCTGATGGGATATGGCATGATGGCAACTCTCAACCAGGAAGTGGATTTCGATACCGCTGCGGTCGTTGCGGAAGAGTTTGGCGTGAAGGCAGAAAAGGAAGTCATCCTCAGCGAAGAAGACATCCTGTTCGACGATGAGCCCGACGATCCGGAGAAGTTGGTACCCAGGCCGCCGGTGGTCGTTGTCATGGGCCATGTCGACCATGGGAAAACATCGCTGCTTGACGCGATAAGATCGACCCACGTGATAGACAGCGAAGCGGGCGGAATCACGCAGCATATAGGCGCATATACCGTCCAGATCAACGGCAGGAACATCACTTTCCTGGACACCCCGGGCCATGAAGCCTTTACCGCGATGAGGGCAAGGGGCGCCCAGGTGACCGACGTTGCCATACTCGTTGTGGCAGCGGACGACGGTGTAATGCCGCAGACGATAGAGGCGATAAACCATGCGAAATCGGCAAATGTGTCGATAATCGTCGCAATAAACAAGATAGACAAACCGGGAGCGAACCCGGAAAAAGTCAAGCAGGATCTTACGCAGTACGGGCTTGTGCCTGAGGAATGGGGCGGAGATGTCATATGCGTCGAGATATCGGCAAAGAAGCGGATAAATATCGACCAGCTGCTTGAAATGGTACTCCTGACGGCTGATATACTCGAACTTAAAGCCGATCCGACAAGGCAGGCAAAAGGCACCGTCATTGAGGCAAAGCTTGACAAGAACCGGGGCCCGGTGGCAACACTCCTGGTGCAGAGAGGTACGCTGAATGTCGGCGATTCGATAATCACCGGTACCACTGTCGGCAGGATCAGGGCCATGATGGACGATAAGGGCAAATCGATAAAGAGCGCCGGTCCGTCAACGCCGGTGGAAATACTCGGATTGTCCGAAGTGCCTGTTGCAGGCGAGACGTTCTATGTGGTCGAAGATGAAAAACTCGCAAGGCAGTTGGCTGAAAAGCGCCGGATAAAGCAGCAGCAGGAGCACCAGCACACTGCCGCCAAGGTGTCGCTTGACGACCTGTTCAAGCAGATACAGGAAGGCAAGGTCAAGGACCTCAACCTGATCATCAAGGCGGATGTACAGGGGACAGTGGAGGCTCTGAAGCAGTCCCTCGAGAAACTGTCCAATGACGAAGTGCGGGTCAATGTGATCCATGGGGCTGTCGGCGGCATTACCGAATCCGACGTAACGTTTGCAGACGTCTCCAATGCCATAATCATCGGCTTCAACGTCAGGCCGATGCCCAATGTTTCAGAGGCTGCGAAAAGGGCAGGCGTAGACATCCGTCTGTACAATGTCATTTACAATGCCATAGAGGACATGGAGGCGGCCATGAAGGGCATGCTCGAACCGACATACAGAGAAGTAGTTATCGGGCATGTCGAAGTAAGACAGATATTCAGGATATCCGGCGTTGGGACTATTGCCGGCTGCTATGTCCTGGACGGCAGGATAACAAGGAACAGTGACGTCAGGGTCGTCAGGGACGGTATAGTGGTTCACGAAGGCCACCTCGCATCGCTCAAGCGCTTCAAGGACGACGTCAGAGAGGTGCAGCAGGGTTATGAATGCGGGCTTTCGATAGAGAAGTTCAATGATATCAAGGAGAACGATATTATCGAAGTGTTCGTAATGGAAGAGGTAAAACGCTGACGGCGTTATCAGCATGCGGCAAGGCTGGACAGGCGGGTCATACTGTCTGCCCGGCCTTTTTGTAAAAATAGCTGTCCGCCGGGCAGCATGTGCCGAAAGGAGTGGTTATATGGACAGGACTGACAGGATATCCGAAGAAATAAAAAGAGAGATCAGCTTCATAATCCAGAATGAACTGAAGGATCCCAGGCTCGGCAAAATGATCAGCGTTACGTCGGTAGATGTCACAAGGGATCTGAGATACGCAAAGGTCTATGTCAGCGTGCTTGGGGACGAAAATGACAAAAAGGATGCGGCCAGCGGCCTGAAAAGCGCTGCAGGATTCATAAGGCGCGAGGTAGGGCGGCGGGTACAATTGCGGTATACGCCGGAAATCGTATTTGAACTGGATGATTCCATAGAACGCGGGGTATATATAAATAAACTTATAAATGATACTATCCGGGACAACAGGAGAGGGACCGATGCTGAAGAAGATAACGGAAGAGATGACTAAAGCCGGCAGTATAGCGATACTGCCCCATATAGCGGCTGACGGCGATGCCATAGGATCGTCCGTCGCACTTGCGATCGGACTGTCTGAGGCAGGAAAGGAAGTTTCGGTGCTTCTCGAAGAGAAGGTGCCTCAGATCTATAACTTCCTTCCCGGCATTGAGATGGCCCGGGTATATGATGCCGATGACAGGAAGTACGATCTTGCGGTCGCACTGGACTGCGGTGATCTTGATAGGCTTGGCAGCAGAAGGCCGGTGTTTGATAAGACGCCGGTAACGGTAAATATCGACCACCATCCCACGAATACCGGTTTTGCCATGCTGGACCTTGTCGATCCTTCATGCGCCGCCGTTGCTGAAATAATATTCGCGCTTTTCAGGCAGATGGGCATAGTTCCCGGAAAAGATGCTGCGATATGCCTATATACTGCCATCGCATCTGATACCGGCGGCTTCAGATACAGCAACACGACATACGTGACGCACATCATCGCTTCCGAACTTATCAAAACCGGCATCGATGTGGCCGAAATATCAAGGCGCATATTCGACACAGTTTCGCCGGCTAAAGTGAGGCTGATGGGCGAGGCAATAAACTCGCTGGAACTGTATGAAGACGGCAGGATCGCCGTCATGACCGTTTCGAACGCGGCAATGCGAAGATCGGGAGCATCGGACGAGGACACCGACGGCATTATAAACATTGCCAGGAACATAAGCGGAGTCGAGGCAGCTGCCATGATCAGGGAAATGGAAAACGGCGATATTAAGGTCAACCTGCGGTCAAACAGTTATGTGGATGTTTCACAAGCAGCATCGAAATATTCGGGAGGCGGACACAGGAGGGCGGCAGGATTCACGGTCAGCGGCACGGACATGGGGAAAGTCATGGAAATGCTTCTCGAAGATTTAAGAGGAATGCTCTGATATGGATGGAATACTCAACATATTGAAACCCCCCGGAATGACGTCCTTTGATGTGGTGGCGTTCCTTCGCGGACTGACAGGCGTAAGGAAGATCGGCCATGTCGGAACGCTCGATCCAATGGCGGCAGGCGTTTTGCCGGTATGTGTCGGCAGAGCGACAAAGGCTGTGGAATTCCTGATGGAAAAGGACAAGATATACCGGGCGGAAGTTGTCCTCGGCGTCACTACAGACACGCAGGATACCACAGGTACGGTGCTTGACAGGAAGAAACCCGAACTGTCCGATAACGACATCATCCAAGCAGTCGCATCGTTCCGGGGGAAATACATGCAGCTTCCGCCGATGTATTCCGCATTGAGGGTCAACGGCAAAAAACTGTACCAGCTTGCGCGTGAAGGGATCGAGACGGAAAGGCACAGGAGAGAGGTCGAGATATATTCTGCAGAAGTCCTCGATATCAGAAGGAATGATGACATCAGGGTGCTGCTTGAGGTCCGCTGTTCAAAAGGTACATATATAAGGACGCTATGCGCCGATATTGGCGATGCCCTGGGCTGCGGCGGGTGCATGTCGTTTCTGCTGAGGCTCAAAGCCGGGCCTTTCAGCATTTCTGATTCCGTAACCCTGGAAGAACTGTCCGGGAAGAAAGATGAAGGCGCCCTGGAAGACTTAACGATACGTATTGACAGGGCATTTGAGAGTTTTGGTTCCTGTGTGCTGGACGATAATTCCGAGAGGAAATTCATGAACGGAATGCAGGTGCCGCTTTCCCAAATCCGGACGGACGGGAATGGCGGCACGGATGAGGTAGCCGGCGGACTTATGCGCGTATATGGGTGCGACGGGCGCTTTATCGCTCTTGGAATGATTATACAAAAAGAAAACGGCAATTATTTAAAGGTAAAGAAATTTTTCTGATTATTAAATGGGGTCTTTAAAGGTGAAAACGATATTCGGGAATGACGGCGTAAAATTCAACAGACGTTCGACGGCAGTAGGACTTGGAAATTTCGACGGACTGCATGTGGGGCACATGGTGCTTGTCAATGCCCTAATCAACGAGGCAAGGATGAGCGGCCTGGAATCCGTGGTCTATACATTTACGAAGCACCCGGAAAACATAATAAGGAAAAACCTGTTCACCCCATTGCTCACCACCGTCGGGAAACGCATACAGATCCTTGGAGAGACCAGGCTGGACCATGTCTTCTTCGATGAATTCGACGAGGATTTCTCAAGGATGGAGCCCGAGGCATTTGTAAAAGATATACTGGCTGACAGGCTCGGGGCGTGTGTGGTAGTGGCCGGATTCAATTACAGGTTCGGCTACATGGGACGGGGCGACAGCGAACTGCTTAAGGAACTGGGAAAGAAATATGGCATCAGGGTGATAATCATACCTGCAGTGAGGATAGGTCCGGAGATAGTGAGCAGTACGGCGATACGCGGGTACGTTCTGAAAGGGGACATGGAAAAGGCGGCCTTGCTTCTTGGCAGGTACTATTCGATAATGGGGAAAGTGCTGGACGGAAAGCGTGTCGGAAGGAAGATCGGCTTCCCGACAGCCAACCTGCGCCCCGAAGATTATCTAATATTGCCAGGCAATGGCGTCTACCTGACAAAGACGCTTTATGAAGGAGTACTGTACAACAGCGTTACAAACGTGGGGGTCAACCCGACCTTCGGAGAGACCGGAGCAATAAGCGTTGAGACGCACATACTCAACTTCGGGAAAGACATTTATGAAAGCAACATCGAAGTATTCTTCCTGAAAAAGCTCAGGGATGAAGTAAAATTCGGAAGCGGAGGCGAACTGTCAGCGCAGATCAGCCTTGATATAAAGACGGCAACGGAATATTTCGGGCTGACATCTCAGTAAATATTTCTATATTAAGAAGAAAAATCCATGAAGAAAAGCGTATAAACGTTGGGAAGTCATATAGGTAAAAGCTGTAGAGGAAGGTATTGCCATGAACATCAGGATGGAAGGAATAGGGAAGATATATGATACCGGCAAAGTACAGGTGGAAGCCCTGAAGAACGTTAACCTTTGCATTGACAAAGGAGAGTTTGTCGCTGTCATGGGTCCGTCGGGCTCAGGGAAATCGACCCTGATGAATATAATCGGGTGCCTGGACAGAGCCACCAGCGGGCATTATGAACTTGACGGCGTCAACATATCGGATCTGGATGATACTGAACTGGCAAGGATAAGAAACAAAAAAATCGGGTTCGTGTTCCAGTCATTCAATCTGCTACCAAAGATGAATGCCCTTCAGAATGTCGAACTTCCCGTGATATATGCCGGCGCCGGCAAAAAGGAGCGCAGGGAAAAGGCTGTTGAGGCGCTTAATAAGGTAGGGCTGCTTGACAGGATGGACCACAGGCCCAATGAACTGTCCGGCGGACAGAAGCAGAGAGTGGCGATAGCCAGGGCCCTTGTGAACGACCCGACCATCATACTTGCCGACGAACCAACAGGAAACCTCGATACGGCATCGGGAGAAGACATAATGGCTGTATTCCAGGAACTGAACAGGGAGGGAGTCACCATCGTCCTTGTTACACATGAGCCCGATATAGCAGAGCATACCAGGCGCATAGTCAGGTTCAGGGACGGAATGCTGATAAGCGATGAGAAGGTGGAGGATCCCATCGACGCAAGAGACGAGATCATAAAACTGAAAATGAAAACGCAGGCTGCCGGCTGACGGCAGCAGTTTGCGGAATTATGCGGCAACAGTCAGGTTTCCGGTGCGGAGGCTGTTTGATACACAGTAAAAAATGAGAGGAAGAGGATGATATCTTGTCTGATATTCAGGTGCGGAATATGGATCAGGAAGTAGCCGGCACAAGGCCGGGATTTTTCAGAAGGCTCATATGGCTGTTTTTTTTCGCCGGGAAGGCTGATGGATGAACTGGCTGAAAAGCCGAGGGTACTGTTCTGGATGATTTTCGGATCTTTGGCGGCAGTTATTCCATTCGTTGTCAGGATGTCCCTGTATGAGGATATGATCAGGAAATCGGTCGCTGCCAGTTCCGAATACCTGGAATCCTTTGGCATCGAGATGACGCCCGAGATGATAGAAGCATCATTGCCAAGCAGTATAATCGCCGGACTTGCCGGCATGCCTTTTGAGACAGCGGGTGCACTTGCCCTCCTTGCTTTGCTGTTTTTCATCATAATGAGGATAATGGGAGGGGAAGGCAAGTTCAAAGCATACCTCTCTGTTGTGGTTCATGCCAACAATTCGATGTTACGAAAAGAGCAAAATTCGCCGTTGTTGATGAGTACTTCGTCAGAAAATTATTCAAGGAAGACAGGGATGTGACCGGAGAGACCATTACTCTCAAGACCCCGTCAGGCACTGTTTCCATTAAGATAATAGGAGTGATGAGCAGCGGGGAGAACATGTTCGAGGGTATCATGGAAAGCGATCTGATACCTGTTATGATCTACATGCCCATTACAACCATACAGCAGCTTTACCCAAACAGTGAAAAGCTGGCGTCCATAGAGGTATCAGTTGTGGAAAAGGACAAACTGCGTGAAGTGGGTAAACGGATCGTGCAGTACCTGGAAATGAAGCATGGCAGTGAAGATGTCTATATTGCCCAGAATTCGGCCGATATCCAGAAGGCGTTCAGCGACGTGCTGGGTGTCGTTTCATCGATACTCCTGGTTATCGCCGTCATCACTCTTGTAGTCGGAGGTATAGGCATAGTGAACATCCTGCTGGTTTCAGTGACGGAAAGGATAAGGGAGATAGGCATCAGGAAGGCTCTTGGTGCGCAGAAGAAAGACATAATACTCCAGTTCCTTACCGAATCCATACTGATGACCGGCTGCGCCGGCCTTGTCGGCATTTTCCTCGGCATCGTCGCCGGAGGTATAATCTCTGCCCTGATAGATATACCGCCTGTGGTGGACCTGAAGGTCATCACACTCGCATTTCTCGGGTCCGTTGCGCTTGGAATAGTTTTTGGCGTTTATCCTGCGAAACGTGCAGCCGATCTCGATCCGATAGAGTCGTTAAGGTATGAATAGATAAAGTTGAAGCCGTGGGTGGATGGGCAATCATACATTTGGAAATGCTTCGCGCACAGCTGCTGGCCGGCTCATTTGCTCCAATGAGGGCGCTGGTCACTCGCCGTCCGTGGCTCGGACTTAGCGCCGGCAGCGTCCGTGCTGCCGGTTGTAGTGCCTGGTGCCTCATTCGAGCTGCATGACCCGGCCGCATCTGTAGCACTTGCATCCCAT
>ENA-UPAD01000764-UPAD01000764.1-bioreactor-metagenome-genome-assembly--contig:-NODE-764-length-41238-cov-11.250006_pt1 | contig 41238 bp, 39 predicted proteins | sample MGYA00238179_ERZ772710 | MGnify/ENA primary metagenome ERZ772710 (study PRJEB29004, sample SAMN07631245) | bioreactor metagenome | isolation source: Switchgrass digestor | place: USA: Dartmouth...
GTATAAGGTTGGCAGAGGTCTTACAAAAAAACCTAAGATTACTTGACGCGATCTTCTCGATGATACCAATAGATGGTCTTTTCGTTTTTATGGTATAATAGCCGTAGAAATAGAATAAGTATTTTATTAATTATAAAATCTATCTTCGGAGGTATTCAATGGAAAACAGCGAAAAGACCATATTAGTAGTTGATGACGAAAAAAATATTCGCGAACTAATTAAGTTTAACCTTGAAAGCAGAGGATATAAAACGGTAGAAGCTGCTGATGGTCAAGAGGCTCTAGATATTGCAAAAAATGATAATCCTTTGTTGATAATTCTTGATATCATGTTACCGAAAATAGATGGATTAAAAGTTTGCCGCATTTTAAAAGAAGATCCCAGAACAAGAAAAATTCCAATAATTATGCTTACTGCCCTCGATGATGAGGTTGATAAAATTGTAGGTCTTGAACTTGGAGCGGATGATTATATTACAAAGCCTTTTAGCCCGCGAGAACTTGTTGCAAGAGTTGGGGCGGTTATGCGGCGCGTAGAAGAGCAAGATAGTGATAGCCTGCCTGTAAATAATCCGGACCTTATTATAGATGATTTGAAATATGAAGCTGTTCTTTACGGTAAAAAGCTGGATCTTACATTAAAAGAATTTGAGCTTCTTAAACTTCTTGCATCAAATCCATTTAATGTTTTTAGCCGTCAGCAGCTTTTAGAACAAGTTTGGGGATATGATTATATGGGCGATACGAGGACTGTTGACGTACACGTCTGCAATCTTAGAAAAAAGATCGAAGAAGCAGACACCGGCAGCAAATACAGTATTGATACAATTCGCGGCATAGGATATCGTTTTAGCGTCAAGGAGTGAGATTATGAGGCGAAATATTTTTGCGGCCTGTATGATTATAGTCCTTATCAGCCTGTCTATAACCGGTTATGCTGTTGCAAAAGTTGTTGAAGACTACTTTATACAAAAGATGGAAGACGATCTTGAAACCCGTGCATTTGCCGTGCGCCCGTTTTTAGCCCTTAAGATAAAACAAGAGGAAAATACTTTAGGACAGTTAGAAACTGCTGTAAAAGAGTTAGGAAGCGAAATAAAAACAAGAATCACAATTGTCGATATTGATGGCAACGTGATAGCCGACAGCGAAAAGGATCCCTCTGATACAGAGAGCCATAGTACAAGACCGGAAATAAAAGAAGCATATTTAGGAAATATCGGAAAAAGCGTACGCTACAGCAGTTCCTTAAAAACAGAAATGATGTATGTGGCAATTCCAATTCTTGAAAATCATGATGTAGCCTATGTTTTGCGTTTGGCAGTTCCGATATCCCACATAAATGCATTGACACGCAATATATGGAAAATGTTTTTTTCGGCAAGTCTTGCCGGTCTTTTAGTTGCGTTTTTGATAAGTACTATTTTTTCTAGAAGGATAACAAAACCTATAGAAGAAGTATCATATGCGGCAAAAAAAATATCATGCGGGAACTATGATTTGAAAGTTCCTCTAAGGCCTCCTTATGAAACAAAGATTTTAGCCGAATCTTTTAACCGCATGGCTGAAAATCTGCAAGAGACAGTGGGAAAACTGAAAGAAGAAACAGATAAAACAAGGGCTGTTTTAGCAAGCATGGCAGAAGGACTTATCGCAGTTGACCAAAACTGTCATGTAGTAATGATGAACTTTGCGGCTGAAAGACTTTTCAAGATAAGACAAGAAGAAACTTTAGGCAAGCACCTTTTAGAAGTTTTGAGAAATAGAGAATTACATGATCTGATAAATGAAGTGTTGAAAACTAGAAAGGGTTCAACTCGGGAGATAAAGATAAATACCTATGACGAAAGAATTTTTTGGATAAATGTTGTACCGATAGATAAAGAGAATAATTTAGGTGCAGTAGCGGTTATGAGAGATATTACAGAGTTAAAAAGACTTGAAAAAATGAAATCAGATTTCGTATCAAATGTATCCCATGAATTAAAGACGCCATTGACTTCTATATCCGGCTTCGCAGAAACTCTTTTAGATGGAGCTTATAAAAGTGAAGAAAACTGTCGATACTTTTTGAGGATAATAAAGCAGGAGACAGACCGCATGACTCGCTTAATTAATGAACTTCTATATCTGTCACGTATAGAAAAACCAGATTTTTCCATACCCAAGAGACCTGTGAATATAGCATCCGTTGTAAATAAAGCGGTAAAGCTCTTACAAAAAAACATAGATGATAAAGGGCATTTATTAAATCTTAGACTTCCAGAAAATTTAGGGCCGGTAACAGGCGATGAAGACAGCGTCTTAGAAATTATTATAAATCTTTTAGATAATGCTATAAAGTACACTCCGGAAGGCGGAAATATAACTGTCGAAATTGAAGATGAATCAGACTTTATCAGCATTTCAGTTGCAGATAACGGAATTGGTATTGCAGGAGACGAGCTAGAGAGAATCTTCGGACGCTTTTATAGGGTGCAAGGACCGGGAATTACAAGTGCAAGCGGTACTGGGCTGGGACTTGCAGTGGTAAAACATTTAGTAGAAAGCTTAAATGGGAAAATCAGCGTAGAAAGTCAGCTGGGCAAGGGAAGCACATTTAAAGTAAGTTTGCCAAAATACAGCTAAGCAAAAATATTATTTAGTGTAAGATAGCGGAGGACTCATATGACAACTAAAATAAAAGTTGAAAATCTTAATTTTTTTTATGGAGAACATCAGGTTTTAAAGAACATTAATATGAATATTGAAGGTAATCAAGTAACTTCATTAATAGGTCCTTCCGGTTGCGGGAAAACTACTTTTTTAAGAAATATCAACAGAATGAATGACCTTATCGAAGAAGCGCGAGCCGAGGGAGCTATTTTTCTTGATAATGAAAATATATTACTAGACACAGTTGACGTCGTGCAATTGAGGAAAAAGGTAGGCATGGTTTTTCAAAGGCCGAACCCGTTTCCTATGAGTATATTCGACAATATTGCTTATGGGCCGAGAATACATGGCATAAAAGACAAACATAAACTTGATAATATCGTGGAACACAGTTTAAAATCTGTGGGATTATGGGACGAAGTCAAGGACAGATTAAAGGATTCTGCCCTTAGGCTGTCCGGCGGTCAGCAACAAAGATTATGCATAGGTCGAGTTCTTGCCGTTGAACCGGAAATAGTCTTAATGGACGAGCCATGCTCGGCACTTGATCCGATATCGACAATGCGCGTGGAAGATTTAATTCTTGATTTAAAAAAAGATTATACAATTATAATAGTAACCCATAATATGCAGCAGGCGGCAAGAATTTCTGATTCTACAGCATTCTTTTTGAGCGGCGAGCTTATAGAATTTGGTCCTACATTAGAGATGTTTCATACCCCAAAAGATAAGCGCACTGAAGATTATATAACAGGCAGATTCGGTTAATATAAAAGATTAAGAGGTGTTTAAAATTGTCAACTTCAAGAGTTTCTCTTGACAAAGAAATGGAAGATCTAAACTGTGATATCCTGCGGATGGGGGCAATTATTGAGCAGCAGATACGGGAAGCGGTAGAATCTCTGACTGCCAAAGATATTAAGATAGCTGAAACAGTCATTGATCGCGATGATGAAGTAGACAGGCTTCAAGAAGTAATCGAAGACAAAAGTATAGAAATGATAATACGCCAGCAACCTATAGCTAAAGATTTGCGAACAATATTTTCTGCAGTAAAGCTTGCAACTGATTTGGAGAGAATTTCCGATATAGCAGTAAATATTGCAAGGATAGCAAAAAGAATAATTGGACAAGAGTATATAAAGCCCCTTGTTGATATTCCTCGGATGGCCAAAATTGCTCAAGATATATTAAGAACATCACTGGATTCTTATGTAAAACGAGACGTAGAAATTGCAAAAAGTATCGTTAGCATGGAAGAAGAAATAGATCATTTATATGCGCGGGTATTTGAAGATTTAATTGCTATAATGACCAAAGATGCTTCTACTGTTCATCAAGGCGTCCAATTAATTATGGTAGCGCGGCAGCTTGAACGAATAGGTGATCACAGCACTAATATCGGAGAAATGGCAGTTTATCTTAAAACGGGTGAAAGAATAAAGCTCAATAACTAATTCTTCAAGGATCTGCAAAGTTTTGGGCTTCAGCTATTTGACCTAATCAGCGATAAAAGTCGCTAACTTCTCTAAGTTAGGTTGCTTATAAGAACCGGATCTTGCATGCAACGGAAATAGATTTTCCGCGCAAAATCCGGTTCTTATAATGAAGTTTAAAGTTATTGTCGGCAAATACTTTACTTATGCTTAAGATGACACAAAATTTTTTAACAATGATTTGAAATGTTACTTTGACTAGAAACCTTCTTAAAAATAGTATAAAATAGAGTAAAACAAGAACTAGATACGGAGGTTGAATGAATATGAAGTTTTTTATTGATACTGCAAATGTGGATGAGATCCGAGAGGCAGCCGCAACAGGAATTATTTGCGGAGTTACTACAAATCCAACGTTAGTAGCTAAAGAAGGCAGGGATTTTAGGGAAACCATTCTTGAAATTACATCAATAGTTGATGGGCCTATTAGTGCAGAAGTTATCAGTCTAGATGCTGATGGCATGGTAAAAGAAGCCGAAGAAATTGCTGCCTGGCACCCTAATATCGTTATAAAAATTCCGATGACATGGGAAGGCCTAAAAGCAACCAGCAGATTGTCCAAAAAGAATATAAAGACAAATGTTACACTTGTTTTCAACCCAAATCAAGCACTGGCAGCAGCCCGGGCAGGTGCAACTTATGTAAGTCCTTTTATAGGGCGCTTTACCGATATTACCCAAGACGGCATCGAGCTTGTTGCAAACATCTCTGAGATTTTTACTATGTATGATATTCCAACGCAAATAATTGCTGCAAGTATAAGGACTCCAATGGACGTGTTTGAGGCGGCAAGAGCCGGTGCAGATATTGCTACCGTCCCATTTAAAGTTTTACAACAAATGATAAAGCATCCTCTTACAGATACAGGAATAGAGAAATTTTTAGATGATTGGAAAAAAGTTCCTAAGAAATAGAGGGGAAATATATGATGAAGTATGAAGTAACAGTGGTAGATATAGGAGAACTGGCAAAGAAGTTTTTTAATGAGGGAACAGTTGTTTTGTTTAGCAAAAAAGAGATGCCCTTGGAGATGAAAGAGATTTCTGTTATGCATAACGGAGGCAAACCCTATGAAGATATAAAAGCCGGTGACAAACTTTATATCGGCGAAAAAGTTTATACAGTTACAGCAGTTGGAGAAAAAGCTAACAGTAATTTAAGATTAATGGGCCATGTTTGCCTAAAATTTGACAATGAAAAATCTGCAAAAATGCCCGGCTACATACACTTAGAGAGGGATAGCGAGCCTTTCTGCATTGAAATAGGCCAAAAAATTCGTGTAGAAAGCTAGATTCCGTTTATTTCCTAATTATAAAGGAGAGCAAAAATGCTAAATCTTAATTCTAAACTCAAGGAGCTTGAAGAGAAAGGCGGAAAAATAAATATAGGCCTTGTAGGCACAGGCCAAATGGGGCGCGGAATTGTAGACCGAGTATTGCGAATGAGAGGTATGAATATACCAATCATTGCAAATAGAACTATTGAAAAGGCAAGGGAAACCTTTGAGCTTGCCGGAATATCGCCCCAAGATGTTTATGAAGTAAACACTGTATCTCAAGCAGAAAAAGCTATACAGCAGGGCAAATATGCAGTAACTGAGGATTTTGAAATTGTAACCAAGGTTTTACCTGTTGATGTAATAATAGAAGCTACCGGTGTTCCCGAGGTAGGAGCAAATACAGCTTTAAAGAGCATCTATAACGGAAAACATGTGGTGATGCTTAATGTAGAAGCAGATGTAACTGTAGGGCCTATTCTCAAAAAAATGGCAGATAGTGCCGGTATAGTCTATACTGGTTCTGCCGGCGACGAACCCGGCGCGATCAAGGAGCTTTTTGATTTTGCAGATTCCATGGGTTTTAAGGTGGTTGCTGCAGGGAAGGGCAAGAACAACCCCCTAAACCGCGAAGCAAATCCGGACAATATGAGACCGGAAGCAGAAAAAAGAGGTATCAACCCTCGGATGCTCACTTCTTTTGTAGATGCAACTAATACCATGGTTGAATTAACAGCTGTAGCAAATGCCACTGGTCTTATTCCGTCGTGCAGGGGCCTTGTCGGTCCGACAGGCGCTGTAAAAGATCTTCCGAAAATTTTTTCCCTAAAAGAAGATGGCGGAATTTTAGACAGGTGTGGTGTGGTTGACTTTGTTTTCGGAATAGCTCCCGGCGTCTTTATAGTTGTTACAACAGACAGTCCGGTGACAAAACAGATTATGTCTTATATTTCCTTGGGAGATGGCCCAAATTATGTTTTTTACAGGCCTTATCATCTTGTTTGTGTCGAAACTCCACTTTCAGCAGCAAGGGCGGTTTTATATAAAGAGCCGACAATTTCTCCGATTGGCGCGCCTGTAGCAGAAACAATAACTGTTGCCAAAAAGGATTTAAAAGCCGGAGAACATTTGGATGGAATTGGCGGATATACAGTGTACGGCTTGATTGATACAGCTGAAAATGCAAAGAAAGAAAATGCTTTACCTATTGGTCTGATAAACGAGAATACAGTTCTCAAGCAAGATGTTAAGAAAGGCCAAGCTATATCATATAATATGGTAGAGCTTGAGAATGATTCAACTATTTTGCAATTAAGACGAATTCAAGACAAATTTTTCTAAATTGCAGTAGAAGAAACGAGGTGGATTTAAGTGACCTCTAAAATGAAAGCAGAACTTTTCTGCCTCCATTGCAACAAAGATACTCCACATGAAGTAAACTACGCTGGGAATACATTAAAAAGCATAAAATGCCTAAACTGCGGTAATGAGATCGAAATAAGGCGCGATAAACTACTGGAAAACTATGCAGCAGATTTTATAGACAGAATCCTTACAAAACCTTACCGAATGACGCAGGAGTTGGAACAGGATCTTACCGGGTTTATCCTGTCATTGCCCATCAGAATTATAACAAAACCGTATCGCATCGCAAAAGAAGTTGAAGACATTATAAAAGATGAACAAGATAATTGACAAGGAGGCTTACTATGTTAAAGGGAATAGCGGCATCGCCCGGAATCGAAATAGGCAAAGCACATGTTGTAAAACATGAGCAAGTAGTAATTAATACATCGCCTATCAAAAAAGAAGATATAGGCAAAGAGATAAAGAAACTTGAAGATGCACTTACGACAACAAAGCTTCAGCTTGAAAAGATAAAAGAGAAGGCTCAAAAGGAACTCGGCAGCGAAAAAGCCAAGATATTCGATGCACAGCTTATGGTCTTAGAAGATCCGGTCTTCATAAACGAGATAAAGTCTAAGATAGAAAGCGAACTGATAACTGCGGATAATGCCGTATCCCAAGTTGTAAATAGCTATATAGCTGAATTCGGCAGCGCAAAGGATGAATATCTAAAAGAAAGAGCTGCAGATATAAAGGATATAGGGGAGCGACTGATAAAGAATATCTTGGGAATCTCGGTAGATGCCTTCAGCCTTGAACAAGAAGCCATAATCATCGCAAAGGATCTTACGCCATCTGATACAGCCCAAATGGACAAAGAAAAAGTAAAGGCCTTTGCAACAGATATGGGAGGAAGAACATCTCACACAGCCATAATGGCAAGGTCCCTTGAGATACCTGCGGTAGTCGGCTTAAAGGATGCAACCCAAAAGATAAAAACAGGAGATACTGTCATAATAGATGGCAATGAAGGGGCGGTATATGTAAACCCGGACGAGGAGACAGCCAAAAGGTATGAGAAACTAAAGCAGGATTACCTCAATAAAGTAAAAGAGCTAAAACAGCTAAAAGACCTTCCGGCCGAGACATCTGACAATGCAAAAAGAGTAGAGATATCCGCTAATATCGGAACGCCTAAAGATGTAAAAGGGGCTCTTGAAAACGGAGCAGAGGGCGTAGGTCTTTACAGGACAGAATTCCTATATATGGACAGACAGTCCCTTCCCACAGAAGAAGAACAGTTTGATGCCTACAGGCAGGTTGTTGAAAAAATGGCGCCTCGCCCCATTATCATAAGGACTCTTGATATAGGAGGAGACAAGAAGCTGCCCTATCTTAATATGCCTGATGAGCTTAATCCTTTTTTAGGATGGCGTGCTATCAGAATATGTCTTGACAGACCTGATATACTAAAGACTCAGCTTAAAGCCATATTAAGAGCTAGTGCCTATGGTAAGGCAAGGATAATGTATCCCATGATATCCGGAGTAGATGAGGTAAGAAGGGCAAATAAGATTTTAGATGAGGCAAAGGCTGAACTTTACGCCGAAGGCAAAGACTTTGACGAAGATATAGAGGTAGGTATAATGGTAGAGATACCCTCTGCCGCTGTTACCGCAGATATACTTGCAAAAGAAGTGGACTTTTTCAGCATAGGTACAAATGACCTGATTCAGTATACCCTTGCAGTTGACAGAATGAATGAACATATTTCCTACCTTTATGAACCTTTCCATCCTGCGGTACTAAGGCTTATTAAAAATGTAATTGATTCTTCCCATAAAGAAGGTAAATGGACAGGTATGTGCGGTGAGATGGCAGGAGATCCCCTTGCTGCCCCAATACTTCTTGGTATGGGACTTGACGAGTTTTCCATGAGCGCATCTTCTATACCGAAAGTAAAAAAGATAATCCGCTCACTTACTTATGACGAGGCAAAAGAGATAGCTGGAAAAGCCCTTTCTATGAGCGAACCGGCTGATATAAGGGCTATGGTAAAAGAGATAGTAGAAAAAATAGGATAAAGTTTAACCACCCTTTTGGGTGGTTAAACTTATATATAGCTTAAAATATAAATATAAATTGGTATAACAATCATAATCAGTACAGTAGTCATTGCTATCATGATAGCTACGTATTCACTATCAGAGCCGTAAGCTTTAGAGATAATTGCTGCATTTGTCATTACAGGCATTGCTGATTGAATCACAAAGACATCTCTCATTAGTTTTGGCATATAAAAAATTTGTGATAACAGGATGATTGTTGCCGGCCCCACGATAAAGCGCCCTATAAGCAATGCCATCACTTCTTTGTCGAATCTGATATTTTGAATTTTTATAGCGCTTATAGTGATACCAATGAAAATCATCGATAAGGGAGTAGTAAGACCGCCCAAGTTCTTTAATGTATCTAAAAGAAAAGTTGGAAGTCGAACACCTATTAGAATCAAAAAAAGAGCTATAAGCAGTCCTATAAGGGGTGGTGACAAAATCTTATTAAGTGTTTCAATAGAGAAGACGGATTTTGATGAATCAGGTTCATTATATATCGTGCTATCCTTTCTTATCTCGGATACGCCTAGTGTCCAGAAGAAAAATGTGTTTGCCACATAATAAAATAGGACATATGGCAAACTTTTTTCGCCGAATAAAGCCATATTTACCGGAAGTCCCACAAAAATTGTATTGGAATTAAAAAACATAGAGCGGAATGCGCCTCGTCTTGAAGGGTCAATACCAACTATATAAGCTACTGCAAAACTAATTAAGTAGCAAATAGCCATAGAAATGACAGGCACAACAAGACCGTAACCTGAGTTTAAAAGTTCTTCTTTAGTAAAATTACTCATCATGTTATATATCATAAGCGCCGGTAAAGATACCTTAATTACAAGGTCTACTAAAAGATTTGATTTATCATCATCAAACCAATGCCTGTAATTTAAAAATGCCCCCACCGACACCATCAATACAATACTTAAAACACTTTCAAAGGCTTTAATAATGCCCAATAAATCACCCCCTTTTTTTTACAGATTTTTTCGCTTAAGCCATATCACAAAACCTATTGCCAGTATACATCCTGGCGGTATTATAACTGCCGCATAAAAAATACGATTCATTGTATCACCTGTAAGATTTATAAAAGGCGGTTCATCGTTTTTGGAGGGAATACTAAGTGCATCATCCGAAACTTGCAAAAGCCAGTTTATACTTCCTGCTGCAAAATCAAGGTTCCCGGCAAGACCTATGGATTTTGCGCCCAAAAAAGCTACATCTCCTACGATAACTGCAATAGGCTCACCGATTTCAGAATCAGGAGCTGTAATAGTATTTGGTTCTACCGGTGATTCATTTTTTGAAGCAGGTTTTTTAGATACTGCATAGGCTAAATGCAGAGGACCTGACACATCTTTTTCATCTAGAGATACTTGAGACTGTTCCAAGTCTGTTTCTCCAAATGCTTGATCGCTTGTAACAAGAAGTGATTTTACTTGCAAGTTTTCGGGAATTTTCTCTAAAGGTGCAAGGCTTCGAGCGTAAGGAAAAACCACCGAGAGTTTTTTATCCAAAAGAGCCTGAGTAACCTCATGCCTTTCTACCATAGGTACAGGACTTAATGGGTCTGAATAAAAGGATCTTTGTGGATCTGTAACAATATCGTCATGTATTTCTACACCAAGACCTGTAATAAGCTCCTTCCAGCCACCCAGTGACACCTTTGGATCAGTAGGTGTAAGGAATATTAATATCTTGCCGCCTGACTGAATATATTTTTCTAAAAGGGCTTTTTCATTGGGCATTAAGTCTTTTTGAGGACCTGCCGATATTAGAAGGTCAGCATCTTCCGGAATTTTCCCTACCACAGGTAAATCCAGTTGCCTTGTTGTATAACCTTCACCTTGTAAAAACGAATTAAAACTATCTAAATCAGATATGGAACTTAATTCACCATGTCCTGAAAGAAAGTAAATTACTGCTTGGTTTTGCTGTTTTAAGTTAAGTATTGCCCGAGTTATAGCTTGTTCGCCATTAAAATTCATTGAATACTGGTTTGCGGAGGGAGAATAAAGATTGTAAGGACTTATTGTTTGCTGATGTTTCGTACCTTCAACAATGATAGTGTTATAGTCTTGAATATTGTATTTTTTAGCAATAGCAGGTTCCTTTTCTGGATCAATAAATTTTACTTCAATTTTATCAGAGGCGAAATCGTACTCCTTCAAAAGATTTTTTATATCTGTTGATATGCTGCTGCCTTCAGCAATAAAGGCAGTAATTTTTATCCTTTCATCCAACTGACTTATAACTTCTTTGGTTTTTGAAGAAAGAGTAAAGCGGTGAGATTTCGTAAGGTCCCATCTGTAATGATATTGAGCGCATATAAGATTGACTGCGATAAGTACTATGACCAAAAAGATTGTAATAAAAGTATAATAAACTTTTTTTGAAATTTTATTCATGCCGTTTCCTCCTATGAGCAGGTGTGCCGTGAGATGTTGATCGCTGATAAGGTCAGAGAAACTAATATTATACTTACAAAATATACAAGATGAGATGTATCAATTATTCCTCGCAGAAAATCCATATAGTGTTCTGACATTGAAAGTGTCTTAATAAATGAACTTAATATACCAGAAGTGTTCGAGGAAAGCCAGCTTGACACCCATAAAAGAAGCAAAACCCCGAAACTTGATATACTTGCAACTACCTGACTTGTAGTCAAAGAAGAACATAGCAGGCCAACAGAAATATATGATGCGACAAGAAGAAGGAACCCAATATATGAAACGATTATAATACCGCTGTCAGGAGCCGAAAGAGCAAATAGAATCCCCGGGTAAATCAGAGTAAATGCAGTTATAAAAAGAAAAAACACCAATGAAGCCAGGTATTTACCAATAATCAATTGAAAAACAGAAATAGGCGAAGTAAGCAAAAATTCCATAGTTCCCGCCTGCTCCTCGCCGGCTAAAAGCTTCATGGTGAGAGCGGGAACAGTGAAAATAAGCACTACCCCCAGATTCATAAAGACACCTGTAAGATCCGCTATTCGAGAAACAAATAGGTTTACTGAAAAAAAGTAACCAGCAAGACCTAATATCACAGCGCCGATGACGTATGCAATCGGTGAATAAAATATACTTTTAAGTTCCTTTTTAAATATAGATATTATTGCATTCATTTTGTTTTACCTGCCTCCCATTGCGGTTTTGCGCTTATTACAGGTTCTTCGGTTACAAGCTGTAAAAAAATATCCTCTAAAGACATAACATATGATCTCATTTCTAATATTGGAAAATTGTTATTTGCCATTGCGTAAAAAAGTTGTTCGCGCACATCCTTGTCCATCTCAGATTCTATAGTATATTCGCATAAGTTATCATTCAATACCTTGCTCACTTCAACGCTTTCTATGCCGGAAAGATTAGAAAGTATCTCCAATATCTTATCATTTGAACCCTTTGCCTGGATTACTACTTTATGATGCCCCATTAGGGATTTGCCCAAGTTTTGCGGCGTATTTTCCGCTATCAAATTTCCCTTATTAATTATGGCTACTCTATGACACAAACTGCTTACCTCAGGCAGTATATGGGAACTTAATATCACAGTTCTTTTTCCGGAAAGGCTTTTTATAAGCTGCCTGATTTCGGTTATTTGCTGAGGGTCAAGGCCTACCGTAGGCTCATCGAGTATCAACACATCCGGATCTGACACCAATGCCTGAGCAAGGCCTGTTCTTTGCTTGTAGCCCCTGGAAAGACGGCCGATTAGGCGATTTTTTACATCCCCGATTCCGACTTCTTCGATTACCTTACTTACCCTCCTGGCTTTTTCTTTACCTTTTAAACCCTTTAGCTCGCCTGCAAAATTTAGGTACTCGTAAACCGTCATATCTTTGTAAATAGGCGGATTTTCCGGCAAATAGCCTATATGTCTTTTGGCTAAGACAGGTTGTTTTGCCATATCAAATCCTGCTACTTTTACAATTCCTGATGTGGGAGCCAGGTATCCTGTAATTATTCGCATTGTAGTTGATTTACCGGCACCATTCGGCCCGAGAAGGCCCAGAATTTCCCCGTTTTTTACAAAAAATGATATATTACTTATGGCAATTTTATTTCCGTACTTTTTTGTTACATTAGACAGCTCGATCAAAATGAACACCTCGCCTAATAACCTAATAAAGAGCATTAAAAATTTATTTTAAAGTACTAAGATATAGTAAAAATTATACCATATTAGGACTCGATTTCAAATTTTATGAAGTAAATAAAATAAAGTTCAGATTTCAGCGAAGAAAAAACCGGATATATCACAAATTCATTATTTCTATTTGTTTTATTTCAAGAATCAAGTATAATTATAAAAGGTGATGTGTTTATGTCTTTGCCACAAACTCCAAATCAATTTATATATTCTTATGGCTATTATGGGCTTTTTGCTTTTTTAGTATTAGAGGGCCTGGGCCTTCCTTTACCGGTCCAAATAATATTTATGGCTACTGCATATCTTATACGCATCGGAGCAATGTCGACCTGCAGTGTAATTATTATTTCTACTTTCGGCAACTTATTTGGCAATATTATTGCATATTATATAGGCTACCGCGGCGGCGAGCGGATTTTTGAAAAGTTGAACAAATTTTTAAAAATAAGTAAAGAAGATATAACAAAGATCAAAAAGTGGTTTGAAAAATATGGGAGCATCACAAATTTAGTTAGCAGGTGGGTGGGAATTACAAGGACACCCGCAATATGGGTAGCCGGCGTTTTTAAGATAAATTTTTTATCATATACATTGTTTTCATTTATCGGCGATTTAGTATGGACGATTTTTTGGGTTGCATTATTTAACACAGCCAGCCCGTACTTACACTGGCTTTTTACGTTTTTCTCACAGTACAGCCTTCTTTTTTTGATTCTGATATTTATTGCCGTATACTTATCTTGGCATTGGTTTTACAAGATATTCAAGCAAAAAAGTACTTGAAAATACATGTTTACCTTGTGAAATAGGTTATTTGGGTATATAATTGTTATGTATTTAAAATTTAGCATTCTAGGGCAGGAACTGCCCGAAGTTAAGCCTGTGGAGAACGCATGAGACCTATTTGCTAGGTATGTTCTGAGAAGCAGGAAGCCAGCCACTTTTATAATTGGCGGCAGTTCACCAGGTGCCGCAAGGTTAAAAGGGAATCAGGTTAAAATCCTGAGCGGTCCCGCCACTGTAATCGGGGATAAACTGTTATGCCACTGGGAAACCGGGAAGGCGCAGCTAAAATGATCCGAGAGCCAGGAAACCTGCCTGTGAGTGAAGTACGAGCCTTCGGAAGAAAGGGATGTACTAGAAAGCATTGGCAAAAACACCCCGGTTTTCGAAAAAGAAGGCCGGGTTATTTTTTTAGAAGGGGTAAAGATGAAAATGAAAAACAAATCAAAAATTATATTAACAATCTTTATTATTTCTTTATTTATACTGACAGCGTGCAGCAATAAGACAGCGGCACCTTCCACAGACTCAAAAGAAGCAAAAAATTTCGAAGAATTCCCACTTACTATAGAAGACCAAATGGGAAGAAAAGTTACTATTGAAAAGCAACCTGAAAGAATAGTATCGCTTGCACCTAGCAATACCGAGATACTGTTTAATTTAGAGCTCGGTGATAAGATTGTGGGGGTTACCGATTTTTGCGACTATCCTGAAGAAGCTAAGACGAAGGAAAAAATAGGCGGATTTTCAGAACCTAATATTGAAAAAATAATTTCACTGCAACCTGATATAGTTTTTGCTACAAACATGCATCAAAAACCGGTGGAAGAACTGGAAAAATTAGGTATTCCGGCCGTGGTTTTGGATCCGAAGGATTTTGATGATATGTTGGCAAGCGTCGAAATTATGGGAAGAGCAACAGGCCAAAGTGAAAAAGCTGCCAAGATAGTAAATGACTTAAAAGCCAGAATGGAAGATATAGAAAATAAAACAGCAAAACTTACAGAGGATCGCAGACCCAAAGTTTACTATGAGATATGGCCTTCTCCTATTACTACGGCAGGCCCGGGAACTTTTGTAAATGATATAATACAAAAGGCAGGTGGTATAAATATCGCAGGCGATGCAAAAAAATCCTACCCTGAGTATAGCGTAGAAATGATTGTAGCAAAAAATCCGGATATAATTATATTTTCTCACCACGGCTCAAGTAACCAGTCTGTAGAAGATATACTTTCCAGGCAAGGCTGGGAAAATGTAAATGCCATAAAAAATAAGAAAGTGTTTTATATTGATGAGAATTTAGTTCAAAGAGCTACACCCAGGCTTGTAGACGGTTTGGAAGAGATGGCAAAAATAATTCATCCAGAGCTCTTTAAATAATGTTTGCAACGTCGGATGGAGGAAATACAGTGGACAGTTATCGACTTAGAAATATGCGTTCATATGCTCGCTATGCTTGTATAATTGCTGCAATAATAATATCAGGTATTTTCGCCTTGAGTATAGGAACCGTAAATGTGTCAACAGATAAAGTTTTTAAAATTGTCTTAAGTCGCTTGCCAGTTTTAAAAGATTTCATCATTAAAAACTGGACTGCTACTGATGAAACAATTATTCTGCAGCTTAGATTTCCGAGGATAATTTTATCCTTTCTAGTAGGAGCCGAGCTTTCAGCAGCGGGCACGATATATCAAGGAGTGTTTCGCAACCCCATGGCAGATCCTTATATTATAGGTTCTTCGGCTGGTGCATCTTTAGGCGCTTCTCTTGGAATTTTATTTTTTCCCGCCATGAAAATCTTCGGCATAGGATCGGTTCCATTTTTTGCCTTTATTGGTGCGGCAGGAACCATATTTTTAGTTTACAGTCTTGCAAGTGTTGGCGGAAGGACATATTCTTTTACACTTCTTCTTTCAGGCGTTGCGGTCAGCAGCTTTATTTCTGCTCTTGTTTCTTTTTTTATGTATTTCAGCGACGAAAGGCTTCACCAGATATATTTTTGGCTTATGGGAAGTTTTTCTTCTCAAGGATGGAATGAAGTATATTTGAATTTACCGTATGGCGTTATAGGGTTCGTTTTCGCTTATTGGAATTTACGAGAAATAAACATATTGCAACTTGGAGAAGAGACAGCGTTTTTTACAGGTGTTGATACAGAAAGAGTAAAAAGAATGTCTTTGGCAGCGGCTTCTCTGCTTACAGCATCTGCGGTAGCGGTCAGCGGTGTAATTGGTTTTGTAGGGCTCATCATTCCCCACATAACTCGAGCTATAATAGGACCGGACTACAGGCAGTTATTTTCTGTTTCAGCTCTTGTGGGCGGACTTTATCTAATGCTTGCTGACACCATCTCTAGAGTTATAATAGCTCCAACAGAACTGCCTGTAGGAATATTGACAGCGCTGTTTGGCGGGCCGTTTTTTATCTATCTTCTTTTTCAAAAGAAGAATAAGGACTATAAGATTTAGAGCATAAGGAGACGAGATATGAAAACACTTTTTGTTATAGGAGGAGCAAGGAGCGGCAAAAGCAAATTTGCAGAAGGAGAAGCCAAAAGGCAAGGCGGGAAAGCGATTTATGTAGCTACAGCCCAAGCCCTCGATGAAGAAATGACTCACAGGATAGCTGTACATAAAAAGAGAAGACCTGACAACTGGTTTACCATCGAGGAACCGAGATATTTATCCAGAGCTTTGAGCGAAATTCGGCTAAATGAAAAGTTTAAAGAATATGATACAATTTTAATAGATTGTATTGCACTTTTTGTGTCAAACTGGCTGCCACTGGAAAGTGCAGAAGATGTTAACTTGCATGATGCTCTTAGAATTGACTTATTAAACGAAATCGATGCTATAATACAGGAACTGACAAGAATTGAACAAAAAGTAATTATTGTTTCAAACGATGTAGGTATGGGAGTGGTGCCGGAGTATCCCCTTGGGCGTTTATACAGGGATCTGCTGGGTGAAGTAAATCAAAAGATAGCGTCGGCAGCTGACGAAGTGGTGTTTATGGTTTCCGGATTGCCAATAAAATTGAAATAAAGATGTATGGGGGTGAATGCTTTGCAGGGTAAAGCTATTTGTCCGGCAAGTTGCGGCGAGATTATAGAAGGAACTATAGACAACACTAATATTTTGGTAACTTGTCCCATAGCAATTTATACAGAAGTATTGGTTAAACTGAACAATGAAAAAAACAAATACACATGCGACAGTAATCTGGAATGCAATAAAACAATCCAAGCAGTGAGAAAAACTCTCAAATATTTTAATGCCGTCGATCTTGGAGCAGATATAAAAGTTAAGAGCAATATACCTTGTGGGATAGGTCTTTCATCTAGCACAGCAGATATCACCGCAGCCTGTTTTGCCACAGCCCAAGCCCTTGGCGAGAGCATATCCCCTGATATAGTAGCTGATATAGCGCTTTCCATTGAACCCAGCGATGGCATAATGTATCCCGGAATCACGCTATTTGACCATATAGAGGGAAAAATACGAAAAAGATTAGGTTTTCTGCCGAAGATGGATGTTTATATTATAGATACAGGAGAAAAAGTCGATACTGAACAATTTAACAATATGAAAGAGTTAAGAGAAAAAAACCGACAAAAAGAGCCGGCTATCAAGGAAGCATTGAGCATTGTCTTTTCTGCGTTTCAAAAAAAAGATCTTAGACTTCTAGGCCAAGCCATGAAAATAAGTGCCCTGGCACATCAATCTATTTTGCCCAAACCTCATTTACCGGATATTATCGATTTAGGAGAAAAATACAATGCAATCGGAATAAATATTGCCCACAGCGGTTCTGCAATCGGTATGTTTTTTGAAAAAGATTATGATATAAACCAAAACCTTTGGAAAGAACTCGATGCTATAATGCATAACTATAGTATAACGTATCGTATTACTAAAACTTGCACCTGCGGCGGCGGGCCAAAGACTATTCAAATCTACTCAAATAAAAATATATTTCAAGCAAAAGAGAAAGCTGAAGGTTAGGAGAAAAATGCAAAAAGAGCGCATTCATGGAGGAAATGTATATAAAGCTGCAAAAGAACTAAATGTATCACCTAATGAGATATTAGACTTTAGTGCCAACATCAACCCTTTAGGATTTCCGCATGCTGTTGAAAAAATCATATTAGAACACATAAAAGATATTGCTTATTATCCTGATACAGAGCAAAACGAATTAAGAGAAGCAGCGGCATCTTATTATGGCACCAAGCCATCCTGCATCATGCCGGGCAATGGCTCTGTGGAACTTATAAATATAGTGTTTGAAGCAGTAGAGCCGAAAGAAGTTATAATACCTTCACCTACTTTTTTAGAATATGCCCGTATTTGCAAGAATCGCCGGCTTAAAACACGTCTTTTAGATCTTACCGCTAATAACTTTATTCTGGATATAGAGTTATTTAATAGAATAAAAAATACCATAAGCCCGAATTCACTTTTTATAGTATGTAATCCCAATAATCCCACTGGTATCATCACCAAGAAAAGTGATTTAATAGTAATACTAGAAGAGCTTAAAACCAGAAATTCCTACCTGATGATTGATGAAGCTTTTATGGATTTTGTAGAAGAAAATGAAAGCATGGTAGATTTTATTGAACAATATGATAATCTTATAATATTAAAATCTGTAACGAAATTTTTTGCAATACCAGGTCTAAGGTTGGGGTTTGTTCTTACGAATCCTGAACTTATGAAAACATTTTATAATTTAAAGGATCCCTGGAATATCAATACCTTTGCAGGATTTGTTGGAACAGAGATATTTAAAGACGAAAAATATATTCAAGATACACGATCCTATATCTCAAGAGAGAAAAAACGACTTTGGAAAAATATTAGCAAAATACCTAATCTGGAGCCTGTGTTTCCGGAAGCGAACTTTATTTTTGCAAAAATAATAGGCAAAATTAAAGTTACAGCGCTTGCTGAGAAGCTAAAACAAAAAAAGATTTTAATCCGCAACTGCTCAAATTATGATTTTTTAAATGAGAACTTCTTCAGAATCGCAGTAAAAAAATCAGAAGAAAACAATATATTAATTACCGCACTAAATGAGATACTTTGCATAAATACGAAAAAAGAGGACAACTTATGAATATAGGCATATCAATCTTGCTTGCATTTTTACTTGATATAATTTTGGGTGACCCTAGAAGGCCCACACATCCTGTAGTACTTATAGGTAGATTTATAAGCTTTTTAGAAAATTGCCTTAGAACTGTTTTTAAGACATCAAAAGACCTGAAAGCAGCAGGGATTATCTTATGGGTAATCGTTGTTTTTACTGTATATTTCGCAACTTTCTTTATAATTAAGACAGCAAGCAATTTTAACTGGTTTTTAGGTCAAATAATAAATATCTGGCTTTTGTATACCGCCTTTGCCCTAAAAAATTTATCCGAGGAAGCCTTTAAAATCTTTGAAGAATTAAAGAAAAACAATATAGAAGGTGCAAGAAAAAGACTTTCTTTTATTGTGGGCAGAGACACTGTAAATCTTGACTCAAGAGAAATATGCCGAGCCGTGGTTGAAACAGTTGCCGAAAACACTATGGATGGTATAATATCTCCATTGTTTTATGCTTTTATCGGCGGCGCTCCCTTGGCATTAGCTTATAAAGCGATAAATACGCTGGATTCGATGGTGGGCTACAAAAATAAAAGATATAAAGATTTGGGATGGTTTTCTGCAAAAATGGACGATATAGCGAATTTTATTCCTGCAAGAATCGGTGGTCTTTTAATGCTCCTTGCGTCATCTTTTATGCGCCTTAATACAATAGGCGGCTTAAAGACTTTAATCTCTGATGCTAAAAAGCATGAAAGTCCCAACAGTGGTATACCTGAGGCTATAACAGCAGGAGTGCTGGGTATCCGGCTCGGGGGATATAATTCATACGGAGGCGTAATGAGTTTTAGAGAATATATGGGAGAAAACTTTAGAGAAATTGTGCTGGAAGATATAAAAACTACAGTAAAGCTCAGCATATTAACATCGATTTTAGGTCTTATTATTGGTGAGGTAATCCGCTGCGCAATTTTATAAAGAGAAGGGAGAACTGCTGCTAAATGGGATTTTACGTATCACTGCTATTTTTAACTCGCTTGCCACTGCCTCAAATAGAACTCGATGATGAAAAGATTGCTTCTTCTTTGCCGTTTTTTCCGGTGGCAGGTGCGATAATAGGCGGTTTTTTAGCCCTTGTATATGTTTTGGCTCAAAAAATAATGCCGCTTAGCGCTGCGGCAGGTATAGCCACTGCCTTTCATGTCGCTATGACCGGTGGCATGCATTTAGATGGTTTTGCCGATACAACAGATGCAATTTTTTGTTATGGAGATAGAGAAAAAAAACTGGCCGTTATGAAAGATAGTTGTTCAGGGGCTTATGGAGTCATAGGGATTGTATTGATAATCTTGCTTAAATTTCTTTTTATTTTTTCGCTTCCTGAAAAATGGATGATATCTTCTTTGATTTGTTTCCCGGTGATAAGCCGATGGATAATGACATATTCTATGGTGTTTTATCCTTATATTCGCAAGAAAGGTTTAGGCAAGGCTTTTACAGGACAAAGCATTTCTTCCTTTACTATGGCAAGCGTTTTCACTTTATTAATAATATATTTTACCGCCGGCCCCAAAGGAATCGCCGCTAGCTTTATAACATTTTTGTGCGGTTTTGCTTTTATAAAATATATAATTAGACAATTCGGAGGTATGACGGGGGATACATACGGAGCAACTAATGAATTTTGCGAAACGGTTGCTTTGCTGATTTTTTTGATAATTTCCTTTAAGATTGGGTGATATTTTGACAAGATTTTTTTTAGTAAGACATGGTGAGACCATCTGGAATACAGAAAAGAAATACCAAGGACAATCAGATATACCACTTGCTGAAGAGGGTAGGTTTCAAGCCGAGTGCCTTGCGGATAAATTAAAGGACGAAAAACTCGACGGTGTATTTGCAAGCGACCTGAAAAGGACTATAGAAACCGCTGAAATCATAGCAAAGCCCCACAATCTAAAAGTAGTGCCGACAAAAATGATAAGGGAACTCTCTTTTGGTATATGGGAGGGGCTGACCTATGAAGAAATAATGGAAAAATGGGCACAAGAATACCAAAATTGGATAGATAACCCTTATTATACTAGACCGCCAGAGGGAGAAAGTCTTTCTGAATTATGCCAAAGGGTATCGAAATTTTTAATGGAGACTGCAAAAAATAATCCAGAGGGGCGCATCCTGGTAGTAAGCCATGCTGGTCCTATAAGGGCTATGCTTTTTACCCTTCTTGACTTAAAGCCAAGTTTTTTCTGGAAGTTTAAAATAAGCAATACATCCCTTACTATTATCGAATATGATGGCCAAAAGGAACTTAGGGAAAGCGATGCTTTTATAGTTACGGTAAATAACACCAGCCACCTAGGTATAATATAGAGGTGTAAACACTATATGGCGTATTGACCCTCCTATGATTTTTATGTTTGCGATTGTCAGTCGCTTTTATTTTATCATAGGAGTTTATTCTTTGTTATAGTTAATTTTGCTTATAGCTAAAGCCTTTTTATCCACTGGCTATGCCAGTGGATATCTATACAAAAGAAAAGTGGCCAGTTCTAAAACTGACCACTAAAATTACGATTAAACCTGCTGAACTTCTTTGACTTCAGGGATTTCATCTTTTAAAACTTCTTCTATACCGTTTTTTAGCGTCATAGTTGCAAATGGGCAACCGCCGCAGGCTCCGGAAAGACGTACCTTTACTATGCCAGTAGCTTCGTCTGCATCTACCAGCTCAACATCTCCGCCATCTGCTTGAAGCGACGGACGAATTTTATCTAAAATATCCTGCACCTTTTCCTTCAAATCAAACAACTCCTTTCAAATACATCTTATTTAAAATCATTCTTATTATAACAGATAATATTCTTATATTCAACGAAAAAAATTATAAGTATTTATAAATAAATTACTCGTCTTTTAATATTTCCTTATTCTTTTTCTGTGAAACGTACTGCAATAACAAGTTTACAGCTAAAAATCCCACAAAGAAAGTAATCGCACCGATAAAAAGTTCAAGAAGATCAGTGTTTTTAAAATACCGATAATTTACGGCAGAATATACAATTGATGCTATTATAGATGATGGAATGATGCGTTTTACGCTGACTTTACCGGTATAAATGCCTGAGCTTACCCGTTTTACAGCTAAATAAAGACTTGTTCCAAAAAACAGCAAAGCTAAGTCCCAATAACTTGAGATCGGCTGGTGGAACAAAAATTGCCTGCAGAGTATATCAAATAAAAGCCCAAAAAATAAAATTGTAAAGCCCAGGCTGTTTTGCTTCATGGCTTCTTGAATAATTCTTTCGTCCCGAACTGGTTTTTTCATTTATTATCTTCCTCCTTAATCCAAAATAGATCGTCCAGAGTTTTATCTAAAACATGACATATGGAAAGACATAACTTCAGTGAAGGATTATATTTACCTTTTTCGATCAGATGAATTGTTTGTCGCGTGACATCCACAGCATCTGCCAGCTCTTGCTGGGTTAGGCCTTTCTCCATTCTAGCTAATTTAATGCGGTTAATCAAACCCCGGCACCTCCTTTACCCATATTGTAACATATATATTACTAAAGTCAAATATATTTTACAAATAATGACGAACTTATTTGAAAAATTATTAAATAAGGCTAATATCCGAGGCTAAAGCAACTTTCTATACTGAACATACCAGCCTGTCATCCTAAACGCAGTAAAGGATCCTTGTAAGAACTAAATAAGATTCTTCGCTGTGCTCAGAATGATAGACCGTTACTAAAAAAACAATTTTTGACAAGGGAATTGGTTGGGTTTTTCGCTGTTACCTGCTATAATTGATACATACTGATATATACAATGTATCTTGTCCAAAACTCGAAAGGAGTTAAACGATTTGAAAGTTACCAAGACCATCGCACTAGGCGTTTTGATTGCGGCTCTCTTCATAATGCAATTTAGTGCAGGAGCCAGCACTATGGATATAGCGGCATCCGGCATGCCGAAGATTGTCTTTGAAAATGGCGCCGCCTGCTTCATAGATTTGGTTGATAAAGAGCGAGAGCAAGAGCAAGTTGCGATTTATACCAGAAATTTTGGAGAATACACAAAACCTTTTACCAATGGTATTGTTGAACTAGTAATTGTAAATAATATAGTAGCATATAAAAATACCAACGGACTCAAAGGCACTTATATCCCTGCAGACGGCTATGTTATTTCATATGCAAAAGAGAAGGCCGATTTTGTAAATAATGTTAATATAGGTGATGAAGCAGCGCTTATAAATTTGGATGTGCCTATTCTGCCTGAGAAGTATTTTAAACTAGGGGATTTGATTATACCGATAGATGATGTCAATTCACAAAGAAATGCAAATTGCATCGTATTATATGATTCGTCCTATGGAAAGTCTACAAAGACCAATGGGTGGGGAATGGAATTAACGGTGGTGGACGGAGCTGTTTGTGATATTGCTGATATAAAAAATGACGGCGGAGTAGTAGACAACGACTCGCCCATACCATCAAACGGGGTAGTTATATCAATACATTCCGGGAATTCCTTCTATAATCAGCTGCATGAAAACGTCAAGCTCGGTGATAAAGTAACAGTCGTAACAGATAATATGAAACTTTACAGTGCCGGCAAGAATACATATGATGCGTTTAACCCCATGTCTATTGAAGATAATCCCTTGGCTTGGGACAAGAAAAATGACAAGCCATATGATGGTTTCCGCGGTCCGGACCAGATAATAATCTACGACTCAAGTTACGGTGATTATACCGGCACAAACCCATACGGCTATGAAGTGGCCGTTCAAGAAGACGGTAAAATAATTAATGTGGGTGGAAACAATCTGCAAATCCCGGATGGCGGGTTTGTAATATCCGGTCACGGAATCCGAGCAAATTGGCTGCAAAGTTACGCTCGTTTAGGGTCAAGAGTGATCTTGAATAAAGAGAAACAGGAAATAAGGATTATTTTCACACCGGATTCTTATGTTGGCACAGCCGACCTTGCCATAGAAGCGGCTCAGGATTGTTTGAATTTGGCTAAAATACAATATATCGATATTGATTATGATGAAATACAAAATAAAATAGATTTGACCAAACCCCAAATGCAAAAAGTGCATGAACTGTTAAGTCAAGGTGAATACAGAGAGCTGATACAAACCGTAAATGATATACAAAATGAGGTAAATATAGCTTATTATATGACATTTGAATCACCAAAAGTTGAAAACAGGGCGGTATGGCACAGGCCCCGGGAAACCAGCATTGATGAAGTAAAACAGCGCCTTGATATGCTGCAAGATATCAATATAAATACCGTTTATCTTGAAACGTACTGGAATGGATATAGCATATACCCGACAAATAATGAAATCATGGAGCATAATCCTATATATAATGGGTTTGATGTGCTGCAAGCATATATTACAGAAGCACATGCCAGAGGAATAAAGCTTTATGCATGGGTTGAGGATTTTTTGGTAGGTCAAAATGTAGCACAGAAAAAGCCCGAATGGATGATTGAGAGCAAGCAGGGTGATAGATACTTTAAAGACAGTTTGGGAACTAAATATTATTACCTGAATCCGGCTCTGCCCGAAGTTCGTGATTTTATATCAGGAATATATAAAGAACTTGTCAAAAAATATGACATTGACGGCGTACAGTTTGACTATATGAGATATCCGGAGTCTGGTGATTATTCTAATGATTTTGGGTACGATTCATACACACGGCAGCTTTTCAAAAATTACGCCGGAGCCGATCCTGCATCATTGACTGCGGAGGATGAATTGTGGCAGGATTGGTGCGATTTTAGAGTCGGCATAATAAATTCCTTTGCATACAGGGTTATTTCGGAAGTCAAGTCTATAAAACCGGATATTCAAATATCTATAGATGTATGGCCGGATTATAATAAGACTATAATAGACACATTTCAAAATCCAAAGGATTGGATATCGCAGGATTATATTAACACAATAATACCTATGTCATATTATCTTTACGAACAGCCGGTTGTTGAAGATATAAATAAAACACAGGCTTTTGCCAAAGGACATGCGCAGGTAAATGTGGGGCTTGCCACAACTATAAAACCTGATATACAGATACTTTTAAGGCAAATTGCAGCTGCAAGAGCCGCATCTGCAAACGGTGTAGGAATTTTTGAACTTCAGTCGCTTTTTAGCGGAGGATATGACAGTGCGCTAAAACTCGGCGTGTTCAGACAGCCTGCAATTACAACGGAAGATACCGAGCAATCTGTAAACCTTATGTTTTCCGATATTTTAAGAAAGATCGATGACATATATTTAAAATATGGCGGCATGGATAGCAAGGAGGCTCAGAAATATAAAGAACTCGTCAGGAACATTAAAGTTGATTTTAAAAATGATAAAGATGCGGCAAAAAGTGCAGGTTCAATTAAAAGTAACATTGAAGATTTAATTGATATAGTTGACAGCGATAAAACTCTAAATATGCAGGTAGTCGCGAAAATCAAGGCAGACCTTAATACTGTGCTTAATATCTTAGAAGAATATATTTCAAATCATAGTTTTATGGCAAATCATAAAGTCAGGGAATTTCAGGCTGTGATACCAGTAAAGATGCTGAAGGAGGAAAAAGAAGCGCCTTTGAAGGTGAAAGCCATATTTTGCGATAACAGCTCTGCCATTATGTATCTTGACAGCAGCCAATATAATATAATCACCAGCGATGCCCAAATAGCCGATATTGATGATGATGTCCTTAGAATCAACAAAAAAGGAAGAGCAGCAGTCATAATCGAAATCATGGATACCTTTAATTTTGACACTTACAAAAGTGCGGATAATAAGATAAGATTTACAGTAAATAAGAACAATAAAGACGTGGTAGCAAGTTCGGATTTCGGAAAACTGACCGCATCGGATGTAACTGATACACAAGCCGCCTTAAGCTTTACCGCAGCGGTGGTTGATTCGGATATTGCAGGATATACGCTTTATCGCAATGGTAAAAAGATATCCGGAAATTTTGATGGAATCTTCACAGATGAAAACCTCCAGCCTGATACAATATACTATTATGAAATACGAGGTTTTGACGCTTCCGGGAAAAAGATATTCAGAAGCAATCAAACAACAATCAGAACAAAGGCAAAAGTAAGGGAATAAAATATTTAAACCACGTGAATTTTTATGGATTAACAAGGTAATAATATTTCATTATATTTGGAGGCAGCGCTATGAATATTTTGGTGCTCAATGGCAGCCCGAAGGGAGAGCGAAGCAATACTCTCAAAATAACGAAGGCCTTTTTAAAGGGGCTTTGCAGCAAGCAAAGGCACAATATAGACATTGTGGAAATCAAAACAAAAAACATAGAGCCCTGCCGGGGCTGCTTTACCTGTTGGACAAAAACGCCGGGCAGATGTGTCATTAAAGATGACATGGGAGAGCTTATTAAGCAATATATCAAAGCAGATCTTATCATATGGAGTTTTCCGCTCTATTATTTTGGTATGCCGTCAAAAATCAAGGCTTTTCTTGACCGCATGCTGCCGACAAATTTACCATATATGAGCATAAACGAAGACGGAACAACGGGCCACCCTCCACGTTATGATTTATCACATCAACGCTATGTTCTTATTTCAACTTGCGGATTTTACACTGTAAAAAATAACTATGACGCACTTTTTCGCCAATTTGAGATTATATTTGGGGATAAACTGACGAAAATAATCTGTCCTGAAGGAGAACTTTTTTCTGTGCCTCAGCTTGACGGTAAAACTTCTGAATATTTATATTATGCAGAACAAGCAGGGAGAGAATTTGCAGAAACAGGGAAGTTTTCTGAGCTCACGCAAAATAAGTTAAATGAACTCATATTGCCGCCGAAAGTATTTGTTGAAGCAGCAGATGCCAGCTGGCAGATTAATGAGCCTGCTAAAAACAGTAACCAAGATGATAAATCTTATAACTTTATGCGGCAAATGGCTGCAGTATACAACCCGCAAAGCTATGCAAAAGATGCCGTGATTGAATTTTATTTTGCCGACATTAATAAAACATATCAGCTATGGCTCGAAAAAGAAAAGTGCATCCTGAAAACTGATGATTTTATGCCATATACTACACGAATTGAAACAACATTTGATTTATGGAATAAAATTTCAGAGGGAAAAGCAAACGGTGCAGCGGCCATGATGAAAAAACAGTGCAGAGTCTTAGGCGATTTTAATACAATGCTCAGAATGGATGATTATTTTGGCACAAAAAAATCTATTCCCAAGGCTGAACCTAAAACCAATATGAATATCCTTTTAATTCAATGGATAATCTTATGGGTATTACTTCCGATAAATAAAACATGGGCGGGTATTGCGGGAGTGATAATATGTTCAATTATTCCGGTTTTAACATACAAATTCAAGCTGACAATATACGACAAAACAAGCATTATAATGGTTTCTGCTTTAAGTGTTTTAGCATTGCTTAACATAAGTTTAAAACTTATAGTTTGTTTATCCTACCTGCTGTTTGGGTTAATGTGGATTTTATCGTGCCTTGCCAAAATTCCGCTGACGGCCTACTATTCAAGTAATGATTATAATGGCGACGAAGCATTTGCTAATCCGCTGTTTATAAAAACAAACAAGATTCTAACCTTAGCTTGGGGTATGTTATATCTAATTATTGCCATATACTCATATTTCTTAATGAGCAGTGCCGTGGCAAAATACATAGGACTAATCAATCTGCTCGCCCCCTTATTAATGGGGCTTTTTACAGCATGGTTTGCAAAATGGTATCCTGAAAGAATTGCAAGGGGGTAGGAAAGTTACGTAACAAAACAAATATTTCTTACGACGAGGTAAAGGCAGTGCTGGAAAAACCAATGGGATATTCTCGAAGCTATCATAAATCTTGAAATCGGAGGAGTAAAATGATTGGTATATATTTTAGCGGTACGGGAAATACAAAATATTGTATAGAAAAATTTATATCCATCTATGATAAGAAAATTTCAGCAATCCCTTTAGAAGAAGCGGAGTTAGCTATAAATGAAATTTCAAGCCACGATAGCCTTATAATAGCTTATCCCATATATTACAGTAATTTGCCCAAGATAGTTCGAGACTTTATAATAGACAACTCTCATATTTGGAATGGGAAAAAGATATTTATAATAGCTACAATGTCGCTTTTCAGTGGCGATGGAGCCGGCGTATCAGCAAGAATTTTGAAAAAGTATGGAGCAACTATCACAGGCGGATTACATATAAAAATGCCTGACTGTATATGTGATGTAAAAGCGCTAAAACGTTCTTTAATGCAAAATACGAAACTAGTCGAAAGAGCTAATAATAAACTGGATATTGCTGCCCGGAAGTTGCGAAATGGCAAACCAGCTCAGGAAGGATTGAGTTTTTTCTCTCATCTAGCTGGACTTTTTGGTCAGCGACTCTGGTTTTTCAATAAAACCAGAAGTTATTCTGACAAACTAAAAATTGATAAAGAACTTTGCGTTAGATGTGGTAATTGTGTAATGGTATGTCCTATGAATAATTTATCTATGCCTTACGAGGAACCGACTGTAAGCAATAGATGCACGATGTGTTATCGCTGCATTAACCAATGTCCGCAAAAAGCAATAACTCTTTTAGGCAAGAAAGTAATTACCCAATATACGGTTGAAGATTTTCTAAAAAAATAGACCAATTTTTAGGCTGCTGTTTCCAAACAAAATTGAATACTTATATTATTAAAATATCTGCTGCACGATGTCAAAAAGAAAAAACTATCGTACAGCAGATACATTTTTATGCATAGATTAGGCAGTTATTATTTGTCTCAGCTATCTATTATTTTATAGATTCTGCAATTTTTATAAGTTCATCTTTGGCAATTTCGCCTCTGCCTACCAGCATATAAATTACGCCATTATATTCCCAGTCAAGATTACTATCATCATACAGGACGGCGTCTACACCGTTTATTTTTAATTCTTCAATCTTAACCGCATCTGTCACATATCCTGCATCTTCCTCGGCAACTCTCTGCTGCATGTAGATAAATTTCCCCGTTTCTTCATTTGCAAAATACAGTCCTACGACTTTGCTATTTTCTACGACGCCATTTTCGTCTTTAAAAAATTCTGCCTCTGTAAATTTATAACCTTCAGGTAAATAACTTGGAAGCTTGATATCAAAACAGGTATAATTATTTAATTGGTTGGGGTCTTTTATTATCAGACACTCGTCGGCCCTAGCCTTCTCGTGCTCGCTTTTAGTTACTATATCTCCATCTGAATCAATGTAAGCGATTCTTTCGCCATCAACGGTATATATTTCGTCGGCATGTTCAGTTGAAAGTACTTCTAATGGATTGCCATCCTTATCAAAAATCTTGCCTTTTAATTTATCGGGGACAGGCACTGATTTTATGTCAGAAGGCTCACTTTCTAGAATTGTTATATGTCCAAGGGATATGGTCCTTACTATTTTGTCAACTACTCCTTGGGCAAAAGATGTTTGCATCAAGGAAAATCCCAAAACACATACAAGCGCAAATGACGCAACTTTAGTGACAATACTTTTAGTTTTATTTGACTTTTTCAAAGTATCTTCTCTCCCTTTTTGTTCATTAATATTTCTCAAAACTCTTTCAAAGACTTTTTGTTTATCGCTGTCCTTGCTAAAATCCTTATCTGCCATTGTTTTACCCAATTCCAAAAGCTTAATGTATTCTTCGGATTGTTTACTGTCTAATCGCTTTATGCCCTTTAAATAAGCATCTATGTCCGTAGAAAACATGTCTTCAAGTCTCTTTTTCTCCAAGATTATCCCATCCTTTCTAATTCTTTTTTCAATTTCTTCATAGTGCGAAAAAGTATCACCCCGACATTGTTTTCTGTAAGACCTAACACCTTTGAAATTTCTACATTTTTTAGACCTGCACCGAATTTAAGTGCCACGATGCTTCTTTCTCTTTCATCTAAAATACTTAGGGCCTTTAAAAGTTCATCATTGGTTTCAGCTATTTCCACAATATCTTCAGGAGTTTTTTTCTTTGATATTAAATTCTTGATTGAATCAATAGGTAAGAATTTACGGCTTTGCAGGTTCCTGAAATAATCATTTACTGTATTTCTGGCTATAGCAAATAGCCATACTTCGAAAGGAGATTTAGTTTCATCATAGGTATTTATCTTAATCATTACTTTTTCAAATATTTGGCTGGTTAAATCTTCTGCCGTATAGTATTGATTTACTCGATAGTATACGAAGTTAAACACCTTTTTGTAATAAGTTTCAAAAATATAGGTAAATTCTTTTTCCATGTCTAATAATTCCGGAATTTCTCTTTTAGATTGAGCATCGATTAAAGCGAGCTTCGGCAAATTTTTGTTCTCCTCCTCCCAATCAATTTTTACTTAGCTAAGTAAGTCTTTCTATATGTTAATACGAATAATATTTAATTTCATTACAAAAAGAAAATAATTTGTTGGCAAAGATTGCAACTCAAAGCACGGCATCGATGAAAATGATATATTAAAAATGACGTAAGGCATGATATATAAAACTAAGTTTTATACTGAAATTGCAACTTATATTGATATAAAAATATCGATTGTTTTCGATTTTATGTCACAAAACCGTTATTTGAATTGTTATAAGGGTACAGTCGACTGATAAAAAGTGAAAGGAGATAATGGATGAGTGATACAGATCTGGGACAGCGGTTTGCCGCCGGTGGAGAGGATGAGCTGGAAGAAGTAATCAATCTCTATGGTGAAAAACTTCTTCGCTATGCAACTGCCATCCTGTGTGATTACCATGAAGCGGAAAACGTGGTGCAGGATGTTTTTCTTTCAGCTTATCAAAACCGTAAAGCTTTTGACGGCAAAAATCTTTCCGCATGGCTGTATAAAATTACATATAATCGCAGTCTAAACCAGCTAAAAAAGCGTAGAATTTTATGTTTTGGTGAAATCCGTGCCCAAGCAGTTTCGCCTATAGATGATACAGGTCTAAGTGACGAGACACTTTGTGCCCTACGGCGACTTAAACCAAAAGAACGGGCCCTGCTTTATGGGCGGATAATGGAAGAATTGAGCTATGAAGAACTTTCCCAACTGTTAGGGTGTTCTCCTACTGCTTTGCGCAAGCGATACGAGCGGGCAAAAAATAAGCTGGCGGCCTACCTGACCGCCGGGCAATATGGAAAGGAGACAAAACATGAGTACATTTGATAAGAATGAACAAGATATACATGATGCACTTTCGCAAATCACTGTTGATGAAAGCAAGCTTGCCGAACAGGTTAAAAGGCGATTGAATGAACAAGCTTCTAACACCATACAGCGCCGAATGCGTCGGCCTATGACTGCAGCTATAGCGGTAGTTATGTCGGTGATGCTGTTTGTTACGGTGGCAGTTGCAGCCCAGGGCGGCTTTGATTGGTTTATCAAAAGATTCAACCCATCCTTTGGCGAGATTGCAGAGCCTGTTGAGACATATTGTGAAGATCAGGGAATCCGTATGGAAGTCATTGGTGCACAAAAGTATGACAATATGGCGGTTGTTTATCTGTCACTTCAAGATGTAAGCGGACAAAACCGACTGACTGAGCAAACCGATTTCCAGGACGGGTTTACCGTGAAAATGAATACACAGGCGCAAGAAGAAGCAAAGGGCCAAACAGACGAAATTGTCGCCAGCTTCGGCTACGGGCAAAAAATGCTCTACTTTGATGAGGAAACCAATACCATATATTATGAATTCACTATTACAGCCGATGCGGATTCACCGCTGTCCGATCCGTTGGAATTAGGCAGCTTTCTTATATATTTTGATAAAAGGTCATATGAAGAGCCGGTTTCTATATCCCTGTCGGACATTAAGGAGACTGAAACTGTATCCATACGTGGAGGCCAGATTTGGGGCGGCTCAGACTTGCCGGACGACCTCGTTTGGGGCAGGGGCAGCTCGGACTTGCCGGACGATCTTGACGAACTGACAACGGTCCTTGCTCCTGGCAATTATGCTCCCATGCCCCACGGGGAAGCCGACCAATGGATTTCAAACATTGGTATTATCAATGGAAAACTGCATGTTCAGACAGGCAAGCTTCTTCATAAAGAGTTTGGCAGCACAGATCCCAATCTAAATCTTAAAACCCCGGACGGTTACTTCATTAACCCGGACTATGTATTGGATCTTTACGGCGATAAGGACTGCCGCCTGCTAGACTTAGAAGAAAGCGACTACGGGGATGCGGTATATAGATACGAAGAAGCTATCTTTTCTATAGACACTGAGGAACTTGATGGCTATACCCTTTGCTGTGCCGGCTCGGTTTATTCCGGTGTAAAAGGCCGGTGGAAGGTAGCTGTAAATCTGAGTGACACAAGCCGCAAGATGCGCATCATTACAAATGATATTCCTGTTGAAGGCCATCTCTTTGAGCATATGACCCTTAGTCCTTTGGGACTTCAAGTCATCGGTTCCTATACTGGCAAAGAGTGTATGGCAAGCGGAATGTCTATGGCAGTTGAGACTGCCGATGGCGTTATTCCGCTACATGGCGGCGGTGGAAGTCTTAACTCTCAAAAAAAGACCTTTAATTTGCACTGGAGCACAGAAGCTCCGCTTGACGTTGCCACAGTTACTGCTGTCATTATAAACGACACCCGTATTCCGGTCCAATCAAACTAAAATGTACGGGGAAAATTGTAGTTTGCTTGACGGTATAAGAAATGAATAATATTATATAACTACATTGACTATAAAGAACGCTGGCTTGCGACAGACGGATTTGTGCGAAAGTTAATGGTAAATCCGGGCATTATTAAAGGGAGGCTGTGTTATGAAACTGGCAGAGGCGTTAATATTAAGATCAGATTTGCAAAAGAGAATAGAACAACTTAAAAATAGGTTAAGAAATAATGTAATGGTTCAAGAAGGCGAAAAGCCAAGTGAAGAACCGGAAGTTCTATTAGAGGAATTGGATGATTGCCTATTAGAATTGACAGATATTATTAAACGAATAAATAAGACAAACAATGCAACAAAGTTTAACAAAGAATGGACTTTAGCAGACGCATTAGCGGAAAGAGATAAACTGTGGGAAAAAAGATTAGTTTTATCACATATAACTGAGGCGGCCAGTGTAAAGCAAGATAGATATTCCAGAACTGAAATTAAATATATTAGTGTGGTAAATGTAAAAGAACTGCAAAAACAAATAGATAAATTGTCAAAAGAGTATAGAGAGCTTGATACTAAAATTCAAGGATTGAATTGGACTATAGACTTAATCTAAACAAAGTTGGTAGCTGTAAATTATAAAGGTGAGTACAAACCTTATAACTAGGTCAAAGTTATACTGCTGGTGGCTTTGGGGCAAAGCCGGTGGTTCGATTCCACATATAACAAATTAAGCCCATAAATGTTACACCAGTACAAATAGATTGTTATTGTTACTACCATGTACTAATTTATAATTTAAAGCGAGGGTGGGTAAGGGGAATCTAGAGCATCAGATGTTCTATTAGGGCTGTAAACGAATTGTTTGTTCGTTTATGGCTTTTTTATTTCAAAATCATGGACAAAATCGAGGCTTTGAAAGAAAAAAACCATATATCTATAAATGTCATCTTTTAAAATAAGAGCAGATGCATATACTTTTTTGTTCTACAATTTACAAAGGCGATGACGATAGCTATGAAGCTAAACTGCTTTACAAGGATTACAAGCCGTCAATGCTTAAAATAGCCAATGCCTTTTAAGGGATAAAGGCCTGGCAGAAAATGCAGCACATCAACTGTTCATAGAGGTCTTAAAAAATTTACTCTAATTTTAAATTTTAAAGGATGCAGCTGATACTGAAAATAAATTCTATAATTATAATCAGTTTACTTGATACTAAATTTCTGGTAGTTTTGCAGGATTTTTACTATTAATATAGAATACTTAAATAAGTGTTAATAATAAAATTGATATGGAGGTAAAAATTTATGAGTTCATTTGATTGCTTATTAAAACCCATAAGAATTAACAGAATGGAGCTTAAAAACAGAATAGTTATGCCACCTATGGGTACAATACTTGCCAATGAAGACAATAGTGTATCGGAAAGAAATATAGAGTATTATGCAGCACGAGCAAGAGGTGGTGCTGCTTTGATTGAAACTGAAGTAACGGAAATAGACTCGTACACAGCAGATCCGGGGATGTTAGGCATATACGATGATAGGCTGATTCCGGGATGGGAGAAACTTGCAAAAAGGATACATAAAGAAGGTTCTAAACTATGTGTCCAATTACATCATCCCGGGCGCCAAGCATCTTATCAGGGCATTAAACCGCCGAAGGCGCCATCTAAGATATCATGCCCCCTTTGCCAAGATATTCCTTCGGTAATGACAGAAGAAGAAATATACCAAGCAATAGACAACTATGCGCAAGGAGCAAGGAGGGCAAAGGAAGCAGGATTAGATGCTGTAGAAATACACGGGGCACATGGCTATTTAATCGCTCAGTTTATGTCAGCTTATTCAAACAGGAGAAGTGATAAATGGGGCGGTGATCTTGAAGGCAGGATGAGGTTTGCAATAGAGATAATAAAAGCTGTCAGAAAAGAAGTGGGACCGGATTTTCCCATTATATTTAGATATTCTGCAGATGAAAGAGTGTGGGGAGGCAGAAAAGTAGCTGAATCTGTAGCGATTGCGCCTATGCTAGTAGAAGCTGGAGCAGATTGTCTTAGCATATCTACCGGAGTCTACGACAATCTATTTTCATATCTCATAGCTCCAATGGGAGTTGAGCCGGGACTTAATGTGGAAGCTGCCGCTAAAATCAAAAAAGCTGTAAATGTGCCGGTAATCGTTGTAGGAAAGTTAAATGATCCGTATATAGCAGAAAGTGTATTGGAAAACAATAAAGCTGATATTATTGCTATTGGCAGGGGCTTGATTTGCGATCCTGAATTGCCAAATAAGATTAAAGATGGAAAAATCGATGATATACGCTGGTGTATATCTTGCAATCAAGGCTGTATAGATAAACTTTTAATGACGGGCGGAGGAGTTTCCTGCCTTATGAATCCTGAAGCAGGAAGAGAGGCTGAAATAAAGAGAGAAAAGGTTGAAAATCCTAAAAAAGTTCTTATTGCAGGGGGCGGACCTGCCGGCCTTGAAGCAGCTCTTACGGCATCATCTAAAGGTCATGAAGTTATCCTTTGCGAAAAATCAGGAGAACTAGGAGGCCAATTCCTTCTTGCATGCGTGCCTCCGGGTAAACAGGAAATATCCCGCGGATTAAAATATTTTGTAACTCAGGTTGAAAAAAGCAATATAGATGTGAGGCTGAATACTGAGGTTACTAAAGATTTGGTAAAAGAATTAAAACCAGACGCAGTAATAGTAGCCACTGGCGGCAAACCTCTAATACCAAACATCCCCGGAATTGATAAAGAAAATGTTGTGACTGCCAAGGATGTGTTGGAATTTAACAAAGTAGCAGGTAAAAATGTTTTGGTAATAGGCGGTGGAATTGTTGGTTGTGAAACAACTGATTTATTACTAGAGTATGGACGTAAGGTTACGATTGTGGAAATGTTAGATGACATAGCAAAAGATATTGGTCTTGGTCCTAAATACTTCTTAATGGACAGATTTTTCCATCATGGAGTAAACATAATCACTAATTCACCAGTTAAGGAGATAACACAGGATGGTGCAATAATCGAGACTCCTGAAGGAGAAAAGACGCTTTCAGGATTTGACACAATAATTATAGCAGTAGGAACATCGCCGGTAAATGAACTTGCTGAGGCAATAAAGGGTGTAGTAGATGAGGTATATGTTGTAGGAGATGCTAAAAAGCCTAGAAAAGCATTGGAAGCTATAGCGGAAGGTTATGAAGCAGCTATAAATCTATAGGTTTTTAAGAGAAGTTGAAATTAATAAATGCTTGGCGGTTATATAAGTACGTGTCTGCCAAGCATTTATTTTTTTCACACAATCTGCCGGATATGTTATAATAACATAAGATAAATCGCAAGGAGGTTGTTCCGATGCTCATATCACTGCTGATATTTTTAATGCTAGCCATACTTTTTCCTTATTTACTTTTGCCGATGCTGATTTTTCTTGGAATAGGCTTTTTATTTTTGCTTCCATATGTTATTGTTTTTAACTCTTTCTATAATATAATTACGATTCCGTGGCAAATTATAAAGATTGCTACAGATCGAAGAGTCAGAAAAAATCATAGTTTGGAGCACGCAACTATAAATGTGCTTGAGCAGCGATACGGAAGACCTCTGCAAGCCGGCGGACTTGCATATTCTAACGGTTTTTCCCTTTCGGGGCCGGATCTTCCGCCTATTTATGAAGTCATGAGCGCTGTAAAGGAAGCTCAATTCCGTATGATAAATGGAGAAACAGATCTGGCTATACATCCAAGGTGTGGAACCTCCATTGCCGCAGCCAATTTCTTATTTTCTCTAGCCTTTATAATCGTGCTTTTTTATGGACATCATTTGTCTTTGATAAACGTTATCTTGGCCTTTTTGCTCGCAAATATACTGGCAAAGCCTTTTGGTCGAGTTTTGCAAAAATATTTTACAACATATCCCAAAGTTGACGATGTGGCGATACAAGACATATATGTGCAATCGCCTTATGGAAATTCTCCGTTTACAATCATGTTTACTCCAACTCGTTCCTATTTTATAAAGACATATCAGGCTAAGTAAGTTCACGAAAAATTTCTTGCAAGAGTAAAGGTACATTGTATGCTAACTTGCAAGTATGATAAAATATAAAATACATTCTAAAGCAAACAATATAAGAGGTGAGAGCAGTGTTTATTGATGATGAAACAATTTCAAGTATGGCAGATGTAGCCCACATTTTTTTATCTCAAGAAGAGAGAAATAAAATTGCAGAAGAGTTTGATTCGTTGCAACAATCTTTTGAAACACTAAGTAAACTAGATATTCAGGAAGTTGAACCGACAGTTTATCCGATAACAGACAAAAATGTTTTCAGAGAAGATACTATATGGGAAAGCCTTTCCATTGATGAGGCCTTAGCGAATGCACCAGAAAAAGATAAGGGATTTTTCCTAGTGCCAAGAATTATAGAAGAATAAGTTACATATGATCGGGGGTAATGTTTTGAAACTTCACGAACTTACTATTGAAAAAGCAAATGAGCTTTTAAAGAAAAAAGAAATAACAGCTCAAGAACTGACAGAAGATATATTAAATAGAATAGATGAATGCGAGAGCAAAATTGGGGCATATGTTACGATTGACAAAGAAGGGGCTTTAAAATCAGCTAAATCGACAGATGAAAAAGCTGATTTTACAGATCCTCTAGCAGGAATTCCCATGTCGGCAAAAGACAATATATGTACAAAAAACTTAAAGACCACATGCTGCTCAAGGATGCTGGAAAATTTTGTGCCTCCATATGACGCTACTGTAATTTCTAAGCTAAGAGAGAGGAATGCTATAATTTTAGGAAAAACTAACATGGATGAATTTGCAATCGGTTCATCTACTCAGACTTCGTTTTTCCATACAACACAAAATCCATGGGATTTGTCACGAGTGCCCGGCGGTTCTTCCGGCGGCTCGGCAGCTGCAGTGGCAAGCGATGAGTGCATTTATGCTTTAGGCTCAGATACCGGAGGATCGGTAAGACAACCCGCTTCTTACTGTGGAGTTGTTGGCCTTAAACCTACTTACGGCAGAGTTTCAAGATTTGGAGTCGCATCCCTTGCAGCAACAATGGATACTATAGGACCGATTACAAAAAATGTGACAGATTGCGCCATTGTGCTTTCTGCAATTGCAGGGCAAGATAGTTTTGATCCTACTTCATCCGATATTCCGGTAGATAACTATCTGCAAAAGCTCAAGAATGATGTAAAGGGTTTAAAAATAGGCATTCCAAAAGAACTCTTATACCATGAAGCAGTTAGTAAAGACGTAAAAGATGCTGTTTTAAATGCGATTAAAGTTTATGAAGATCTTGAATGTATATGCGAAGAAATAAGCCTGAAAAATGCTGAGTACGCCATGAGCGCTTATCTTGTAACTTTGGCCGCTGAAGCGAGCTCGGAACTCGGCCAGTATGATGGTATAAGGTATGGATATAGAACATCTAGCGATTATCAGGACTTAAAAGATTTTTATAAAAAAACCAGAGGCGAGGGCTTTGGTTTTGATGTAAAATGGCATATTATTCTCGGAACTTATCTGTCAGACGAAAAATATTATGACAAGTACTACTTAAAAGCTCAAAAAATAAGGACAATTATAAAGAAAGATTTTGACGAAGCATTTAAAAAATATGATTTTTTAATAACTCCCACAACTCCTACTACGGCATTTAAGCTAGGCGAAAGCTCTGACGATCCTTTTAAAATGCATATGAATGACCTGTGTGTTTCAATAGTAAATCTTGCAGGTCTGCCGGCTATATCTCTACCCTGCGGATTTTCTAAAGGGCTTCCTGTAGGTCTTCAAATTATAGGGAAAGCATTTGATGAGGCAGGAATATTGCAAGCAGCCTATGCATTTGAACAAAATAATGATTATCACACAAGGCGTATCAAGGAGAGGATGGTTTGAGCGATGAAATATGAAAGCGTAATAGGTCTTGAGGTGCATGTTGAACTTTTTACAAAAACAAAAATATTTTGTGGATGCAGCACTGAATTTGCAGCAGATCCAAATACCCACTGCTGTCCCATTTGCCTTGGGATGCCCGGAGCACTTCCGCTTATGAATAAAAGCGTTGTTGAGTTTGCGACTAAGGCAGGACTTGCGTTAAATTGCCAGATAGCAGATTTTTCTAGGTTTGACAGGAAAAACTACTTTTATCCTGACCTTCCAAAAGCCTACCAGATATCTCAGTTCTACATACCTCTTGCGCGAAACGGCTATGTAGAAATTGAGCCTAATGGCCAAAAAAAGCGAGTCGGCATAAGAATAATGCATATGGAAGAAGACGCAGGCAAACTGGTTCATGAAGAAGGCGGATCTTATTCCCATTTAGACTTAAACAGAGCAGGAATGCCTCTAATAGAAATAGTATCAGAACCTGATATGCGTTCTGCAGAAGAAGCATGGCTTTATTTAAACAATTTAAGGACTATACTTCAATATATAGAAGTGTCAGACTGCAAAATCGAAGAAGGTTCCATGAGATGCGATATTAATATTTCTCTTAGACCCGAAGGCTCAGAACAACTGGGAACAAGAGTTGAGGTGAAAAACTTAGGTTCACTGAGAGCTGTTAGGAGAGCTATTGAATTTGAAGAAAAACGCCAGAGAGATATTTTAGAAAACGGTGGGACAGTCGATGGCGAAACCCGCCGATGGGACGAGGCGCAAGGAATCACGATTTTTATGCGTGGTAAAGGAAGTAATCGTTATTCTCCAGAGCCAAATCTTTCCCCAATTATTATCAGTGATGAATGGAAAGAAGATATACGAAACCATATTCCGGAACTTCCTAATGTAAAAAAGGAGCGGTTTATTAAAGAATACGGTCTTCCGGAATACGATGCTTCTATAATTACTGCATCTAAAATCCTGGCGAATTTTTATGAGGAAACTGTAAAATATTATCATGATCCCAAAATAATCAGCAACTGGATAATGGTTGAATTAATGAACGTTTTGAATGAAACCGGCGAAGGAATAAAAGACCTGAAATTTACACCGAAACAACTTGCCGATATGCTAATAATGATTGATAAGGGCATTATAAGCGGCAAAATAGCCAAAGATGTTTTTAGAGAGATGTTTAAAACAGGCAAAAACCCTGAAGACATAGTAAGGGAAAAAAATCTTATACAGATTTCCGATGAGGCGGAACTTGAAAGTATAGCAAAAAAGGTCATTGAAAACAACCCCAAATCTGTTGAGGATTACAAAAACGGAAAAGAAAAAGCAATGTCGTTTCTTGTGGGTCAAATAATGAAAGAGACAAAAGGAAAAGCAAATCCCCAGATGGTAAACTCGATACTTGCAAGATTGCTTAAAGAAATTTAATAAGTTCTTATGACTTCTCCAAAAAGCTGTTTTTAAAACAGCTTTTTTTAGTAATCTCGGCATAAATATACAAAAAAATTAAAAGGATTTTCTAGATATTTATCGAATATATAGAATAAGGGTTTTAATAAGATGCTACAAAAAATTTAATTTCAGGAGGGGATTTAATGTTAAAGAAAAGCCTGGTAGTATTACTTGTTTTGCTGTTAGCTATTACAACCTTAGCCGGATGCGGTGGCGAAAAGCCAGCCGAAGAAGGCACCACACAGCCACAGCAAAGCGAAAGCAAAATTTTGCGAGTAGGCGTTATGTCTAATCCGCCAAAGCTTGATCCGGTTTTTGCAACAGACACTTCTTCTGCAAGGGTTATTTATCAGATATTTGAAACATTAGTAGACTATGACAATGATGGAAAAGTACAGCCGCTTTTAGCGGAGTCTTGGGACATTTCTGAAGATGGCACAGAATATATATTTCACCTAAGAAAAGGCGTCAAGTTTCATGACTCAATTGAAGGCAAACCAACAGCTAACGGAGGCAGAGAAGTAACTGCCGATGATTGGATTTGGACATTTAACTACATATTAAATCCAGATACAAATTCACCAAGGGCTTATTTCCTTGATATGATTAAAGGTTATCAGGACTATCAAGACAAAAAAACAGAACAAATTGCGGGAATTACCAAGATTGACGATTATACTTTAAAAATCGAAATTGATTATCCCTTTGCTCCGTTTTTGAGCGTTTTGGCGTATAATACTTTCAATGTTCTTCCCAAAGAAGACGTAGAAAAATATGGCACAGAACAATTTAATTTCCATCCCGTAGGAACAGGACCATTCAAATTTGAACAATGGGTCCAAGATGATAAAATCGTTCTTTCCAAAAACGAAAATTATTGGGCAAAGGACAAAGATGGCAACCAACTACCGTATCTTGACGGTGTAGAATTTGGTATTGTTACTGATTTGGCAATGCAGTGGACGGAATTTGGATTGGGCAACTTTGATATAATTGAAGAAGTAGACGATCCGTATTATGAAGAAGCCAAGAAAATGCCAAATTTCATTGAGAGAGCAGAGCTCGGAACATACTATTACGGATTTAACTTGACAATGGCTCCTTTTAAAGATAACAAGCCACTTAGACAGGCTTTCAACTATGCAATTGACAGAGAAGGCCTTGATCGCGTCAAGTAATCTTAGGTTTTTTTGTAAGACCTCTGCCAACCTTATAC
>ENA-UPAD01000767-UPAD01000767.1-bioreactor-metagenome-genome-assembly--contig:-NODE-767-length-41094-cov-5.861449_pt1 | contig 41094 bp, 32 predicted proteins | sample MGYA00238179_ERZ772710 | MGnify/ENA primary metagenome ERZ772710 (study PRJEB29004, sample SAMN07631245) | bioreactor metagenome | isolation source: Switchgrass digestor | place: USA: Dartmouth...
TAAATATGCAGGCATATAGAATATGCGAGCATATATATGGAATTAAAGTAATATGGTATTGTTTTTAATATTACTTTAAATATTCCATATACCCACATATTTATACCCACATATAGACGGTATAAAATAATTAAAGATTTTGTACCAAGTCTGATGAAATTGTGTTATTATAGCAATATAGACACAAAAAAAGAAAAAACAACAAAAGTATGCATAAATAGAGTAAATAAAATAAGGTAGTCAGGAGATGCAGACATGCGAAAATTTATAATAAAAAGACTGACAATCAGTATAGTGATTTTATTTTTTGTTGCGTTAATTATATACACAATTATGCGCAGCATGCCGACATCCTTCGTTGAGAAGATGGCCAGAGAAAAGGCATCTCTTCCCGGAGGAAGGTCATACACGGAATGGTTGGAGCAGTTGGAGAAAGCTTACGCAATGGATAAAAGCATTCCCGTCGGCTTTATGATTTGGCTTGGGCAGGCGGTAAGAGGCAATTTTGGAGATTCGTGGGCATATAATGTGCCTGTTATCGAAAAATTTTCAGAGGTTATATGGAATTCATTTATTTTAAGTGCAATATCGTTTGTTCTTGAAATTTTAATTGCCATTCCTTTGGGAATTCTGGCGGCAAGAAAACAATACAGCAGAACGGACTATGCTGTCACCGTTATCGCATTAATAGGAATATCATTACCGTCATTTTTCTTTGCGACGATATTAAAATATATATTCTCTGTAAAGTTGGGATGGTTTGAACTGTTCGGAATGATAGGGCGAATGCATGAGCAGTTAAGTCCTTTCGGAAAATTCCTGGATAAGGCAAATCATATGGTGTTGCCGGTTGCAACATTAACCATTGTAAACATCGGTGCGCTCATGCGTTACACCAGAACCAACATGCTGGAAGTCCTGAATTCGGATTATATAAGGACAGCCAGGGCGAAAGGCCTTTCTGAAAGACGGGTCATTAATTACCATGCATTCCGTAACACCTTAATTCCCATAGTTACCATTATAGGCGGAACGCTTCCCGGTCTGTTTTCGGGTGCCATGATTACGGAAACTTTGTTCCAGATTGAAGGAATAGGTTATACATCATATCAGGCAATGACAACAGGAGATATTCCTTTTTCAATGTTTTATCTGGTATTTTTGGCAATGCTCACGTTACTCGGAAACCTGATTGCGGATATACTTTATGCGGTTGTAGACCCTAGGGTAAGGATAAACTAAGGAGGTGTATGGAAAATGGCTAATAAGGAAATGAACAGGCATATCAGCACCTCCACAGCATTAGACGATGAGCAGAGAGTTAAGGTGCTGTCACCGGGAATGCTGGTAGCCAAAAGATTTTTCAGAAATCGTCTGGCCGTTGTCGGAATCATCATTTTGATTGCGATGTTTGCATTTTCATTCATAGGCGGACTGATTTCACCATACGGAGAAACACAGGTATTTAAAATATATGACAGTATCGAAAAGGATTTTGCAGGAGCGGCTGTAAACACGGATTTTCAGTATATTGAAGCCGAAAATGAGAAGTTCCCTTCCGTTGCGAAAGCAAAATTAATACTTGCCATAAACAGGGGAGAAGAAAGTTTCGTATCCCAGGATGTAACTTATTCGATAATTAAGGATGGCAGGGATTTTTACAGAGTAGTACAATATCAGGATGTAGCTAAAATAACAAGCTTAAAAGGTATCACCAGAATCATGCCCGTCGAAGGGGAAACATTTACAAAAGAAATGGAAAACCTTTATCAGAAGGCGGTGGAAGAAGGGAAAAATACCTTTGAAGCCGACGGAACCTTGTATTACATAATAAACAACGGTTCTAAAACATCAATTGCAAGGGCTCATGAAATCTGTATGATATCAAAGCTGATTTTTAATGCTTATTCCGAGGATACCGTTATAGACTATAATTTCCGTTTCGCTGCCGAAAAGGCAATGAATGAAAAACAGCCCGTATTTGAAGTAAACGGTTCCACTTATGAGATGGAACTGGACGAAGAGGATAATTCTGCGGTATTCTATCTGGTAAAGGACGGGGAAAAGATTGAATATGCCCTTGCTTCCGATATAAGTATCAATGCCGTGGATAAGGAATTTTTAAGCATTGATTTCAGAGAAGCCGTACTTAATGCCATAGAAAACAGCGAAACCAGCTTTGTATTTCCTGATAAAAACGGTACTGATGTTGAATATAAAATAGTCAGAAAAAACAATCAGTACATAATAAGAAAATTCACGGAGACAGAATTAATTAACAGATACGATAAGCCGTCCACGAAACATCTGCTCGGTACGGACGGTAACGGTATGGATATCCTGACCCGTCTTATGTATGGCGGAAGAATATCGCTTATGATAGGTTTCCTGGTTGTTATAATTGAAACTATTATAGGCGTTATTTTGGGCGGTATAGCAGGTTATTTCGGAGGATGGATAGATAACCTCCTGATGCGTTTTGTAGATATAGTTTATTGTATTCCGTCCCTGCCTCTGTATATTATTATAGGTTCGGTCATGGATTTCATGAAGGTTGATCCGAAGATTAGAATATTTATTCTGATGGTTATTCTGGGCTTACTTGGTTGGCCTGGAATTGCAAGAATGGTTCGCGGACAGATATTGTCACTGCGTGAACAGGAATTTATGACTGCGACCGAGGCGCTGGGTATCAGTACAAGAAGAAGAATATTCAAACATTTGGTTCCTAATGTTATTCCTCAGATTACGGTAATTGCCACCATGGATTTGGGTAACGTTATCCTGACCGAAGCAACCCTAAGCTTTTTCGGACTCGGAGTAAAATTCCCTTATGCGTCATGGGGTAATATCATTAATGCGGTAAATGATATCTACGTTATGACCAACTACTGGTATGTATGGATACCCGCCGGATTATTGATATTGGTTACGGTATTAGGATTTAACTTTGTCGGTGACGGACTACGGGACGCATTTGACCCTAAGATGAAGAGGTAGGTGAAAACATTGTCTTTATTAAATAAAAAACAAAACAGTGTAAATTATATTTCAGCAAAAGAATCCCGGAGAATTTCAAGGGAAAACAGAAAAATAACCAATGAACTGGAGAAAAAGAGGAACAGAAAGAAAGTTCCGAAAGAAGAATATTTGACTCAGATGAGGGATCCCAACAATGTCGTGGAATTTGACGATCTTCATACCTATTTCTTCACGGATATAGGCGTTGTAAAATCGGTTGATGGGGTAACCTTTGATGTACCGCAGGGAAAGACGGTAGGAGTAGTTGGAGAATCGGGCTGCGGCAAGTCCGTTACCAGTCTTTCGCTGATGCAGCTGCTTCAAAGGCCTCAGGGACAAATTGTGAAAGGATCCATACGTTTCAATACAGGCACCGAGGCTTATGACATTGCCAAAACGCCTACATATGTAATGCAGAAATTAAGAGGCAATATGTTATCCATGATCTTTCAGGAACCGATGACCAGTTTAAATCCGGTATTCAGAATAGGTACCCAGTTGGATGAAGTTATAGAACTTCATAATAAGAATATGACAAAGGCGGAAATCAAGGCCCGTTCTATTGAAATGCTTGAGATGGTCGGTATTGCCAACAGTGAAGGCGTATATAAAATGTATCCTCATGAGCTGTCCGGCGGTATGAGACAGCGTGTTATGATAGCCATGGGATTGGCATGTAACCCCAGGCTGATAATTGCAGACGAGCCTACTACAGCCCTGGACGTTACAATACAGGCCCAGATTTTGGATTTGCTGCGTAATCTGAAAGAAAAAATCAACAGCAGTATTATGTTAATAACTCATGATTTGGGTGTTATTGCGGAAATGGCGGATTATGTAGTGGTTATGTATGCCGGAAGAATTGTTGAAAAAGGTACCGTACATGACATATTCAAAAATCCCTGTCATCCTTATACGATAGGCTTGATGAACAGCAAGCCGGTAGTAGGTAAAAAAGTGGACCGTCTGTACAGTATTCCGGGTAAAGTTCCTAATCCTATAAATATGCCGAATTACTGCTATTTCAGAGACCGTTGCGAAAAGTGCATTAAGGAATGTGCCGGGGAGTATCCGAAAGAAATATATATTTCACCTACCCATGCCGTATCCTGCTATTTGTATTACGATAAGAAAGGGGAATTTGAGAATGGAAGATAAAATGACCTTAAATCAGGTCTCGGAAGAAAATTCAGATGATATTTTGGTAGTAAGGGACCTGAAAAAATACTTCCCGATTAAATCCAACGTATTTTCCAAGCAGAAGGGCATGGTGAAAGCGGTTGACGGTATCAGTTTTAATATAAAACGCGGTACCACTATGGGACTGGTGGGGGAATCCGGCTGCGGTAAATCAACGGCAGGCAGAACAATTTTAAGACTTATAGAGAAGACCGACGGCGATGTTCTGTTTGACGGTAAGGATATATATAATTTGAATAAAAAAGAAATGAGAAAACTGCGCACCGAAATGCAGATAATCTTTCAGGATCCTTATTCAAGCCTTTCGCCCAGACTTCCTGTCGGAGAAATCATTGGGGAAGCCGTTAAAGAACATAATATAGTATCAAAGGAAGAATATGAGGATTATCTGGACGACGTAATGGCTGCCTGCGGTTTGCAGCCTTATCACAAGGATCGTTATCCCCATGAATTCTCGGGCGGACAAAGGCAGAGAATATGTATAGCAAGAGCCCTGGCTGTTAATCCTAAATTTATAGTTTGTGATGAACCGGTATCCGCCCTTGACGTTTCCATTCAGGCACAGATAATAAACCTGCTCAGCGACCTGCAGAAATCAAGAAATCTGACTTATTTGTTCATTTCTCACGATTTGTCCGTCGTTGAGCATATATCGGATACGGTCGGTGTTATGTATCTGGGTAATCTGGTTGAGTACGGCAAAAAAGAAGATATATTCAGAAATCCGGCTCATCCGTATACACAGGCATTGCTCAGTGCGGTTCCCGTACCGGATCCCGATGTAAAGATGAAACGTATTATTCTTGAAGGCAGCATCCCTTCGCCGGCCAATCCTCCCGCTGGCTGCAAATTCCATACAAGATGCAAAAAGTGTATGGAAATATGCAAGTCGCAGGTTCCTGAAGTCAAGGAAATCGAGGAAGGACATTTTGTACAATGTCATTTGTACAATGATTAATGCATTGTTTAGAAAGGATAGATCATGTTATTTCGTAAAAGAAACACCGGACTGCCGGATAAAGAAAAACCGGCTATGGGCGATATGAATGAAGAATCTGTGTCATGGTATCGTTCCGGCGGCTCCTTCTATGAGGAAAACGGGGAAGGCAACGGAGAATCACCTTTGACTGAACTTAACAAAAAAGAATTAAGAAGGGTAGCGGCGAACGCCACGCTGGCGGCCCTTCTGGTAGGCTCGGTGTTTATCATAGTATTCTTTCTGTTTATTATGTTTTGCGTTAACGTATGGTTTAAGTAATCGTAAAATCAAATAAATATCGGTATAATAGACTCTTCTTAGGGTAAATTAATAATACCTGAGAAGAGTTTTTTTATGTTTGTTTATACTATAGGAAATATCTCCGAATCAGACGGAGTTACTCTGTAAATGTATGGCCGTGTAGTCGTGCGATTAAAAACATGCCGATAAGACGGCAACGCTGTTGTAAGTGAAAACTGACAAAAATAAATATATATGGAAGTAAAATATCCCGAATTATCCTTATAGTAACATATGTGATAATATATGACAAATAATAGGAAATAGTATCAATATTGACTATAATAAGCTTTGGTATTAATATATACATATTCTTTTTCCGGGAAGTGTAAAAAACACTTCCTTTATATATAAAACAAGGAGGATAAATAAATGAAGTTGAGAAAATTACTTTCCGCCATGGCGGTTTTGTCAATGGCGATAACCATACTGTCAGCTTGCGGTAATAAGAATACCAATGACAACGAAAGTAAAAAAGCTTATCCGGGAACTGCGGAAGACAAGGCCATAACCGTTAATATATCAACGGAACCGCCGGATATGTTTTCAGTTACCATGACGGATACCACGTCATTCTCGGTATTGAGACATATTGTGGAAAATCTGGTGACTCTGGACGAGAATGACAATGTGATTCCCGGTGTGGCAAAGGACTGGACCGTAAGCGATGACGGACTTGTATATACCTTCAACCTAAGGGACGACATGAAATGGTCCAACGGTGAACCAGTTACGGCTCACGACTTTGTATTTGCATGGACTTCTCTTCTTACACCGTCATTTGCATCTGATTATGCATATTTCGGATATGTGTTCAAGAACGGAAGGGCATACAATGAAGGCAAGGTAAGCAAGGATGAACTCGGATTTAAAGCTTTGTCGGATTATCAGCTTGAAGTTACCCTGGAAAATCCTACGACATACTTTTTGGATACTTTGGCATTCGGTGTTTTTGCACCGGTTAACGAAAAAGCCTATAACGAATTCGGTACAGCATACGGTACCGACGCCGATAAAATGGTTTATAACGGGCCATTCAAGATGACATCCTGGGAACATGAGAGCAAGATCGTTCTTGAAAAGAATCCCGATTACTACAATGCCGACAACATAGAGTTGGAAAAAATAACCATGGTTATGATTAACGACTCCAATGCGGCATTAAATTCCTTTAAAGTAGGGGAGGTTGACCTTATCGGTCTTACCGGAGATCAGGTTAAATCGATGAATAATGAGAATTATCCGGTTTATACTTATTCCGACGGTTCCACCTTCTATCTGGAATATAACTTGGACAACAAATATTTGTCCAACAAAAACTTAAGAAAAGCCATAACATATGCCATAGACAAAAAGGCGTTTATTGACAGCATAGTAAAGAATAATTCGGAAGCGGCCGTTTCCTTTACGGCACCTGCCATTAAGGGACAGAATGACAAATTCTACAAAGAGGTCGGAAGTCTGCAGCCGGTATTTGACGCAACCTTGGCAAAAGAATATTACAATAAGGCCCTGGAAGAACTGAATATGGATAATATAAGCCTTTCGTTAATTATTGACGACAGTGACTCGGCTGTGAAAAACGGAGCATTTGTTCAGGAGCAGCTTAAAGTAAATCTGGGAATTGAAGTTAAAATTGAGCCTATGCCGTTTAAAAGCAGACTGGAGAGAATGTCCAATAAGGATTTTGATATGGTATTCTCAGGTTGGGGCCCGGATTATAATGACCCGCTTACATTCCTGGATATGTTTGAAACGGGTAACGGCAATAACCACGTAAGCTTCAGCAATGCACAGTATGACGAACTGCTTGAAAAAGTCAGGACCGAAACAGATGCAGAAACCAGATTTGGCTACCTGAAGCAACTGGAGCAAATCGTGATGGAAGAAATGCCGGTAGGCCCGATTTACTGGAGATCAAGAGATTATGTATTAAGCGGAAAGATTGAATCCGGAGTTGTAAGAACTGCGTTCCAGGATCTTAATCTGATAAACGTTAAATTGTCCAAATAGTAACTAAAGGGGGCATGTTAACCATGCTCCCTAAAACTTTATGTTATGTAATGATAAGACTTAAGTAAAGGAGGATGGCGGTGATTAAATATATTTTAAAACGGATATTTTATTCGTTCCTTACCCTGTTGGTCCTTGTAACGCTGACGTTTTTTATGATGCGCCTGCTTCCGGGGGATCCTTTTATCGGACAGAAAGCCATTCCTGAGACAACATTGAAAGCCCTTAATGAGAAGTACGGTTTAGACAAGCCCATGTGGCAGCAGCTTTTGATTTATATGGGAAATGTGTTCAGAGGAGATTTGGGTATATCTATACATTATAACAGGCCTGTAAATGATATTATAAAGCAGGCATTCCCTTATTCTTTTGATCTTGGTATCCGGGCACTGATTTTTGCTACAGTCATGGGAATTTTGCTTGGAATAGTTGCGGCTGTAAAAAGAGGAACCCATTGGGATACCATGTCCATGCTTTTGGCCATAATCGGTGTTTCTGTACCCGGTTTTATAGTAGGTTCCTTGCTGCAATACCTTTTTGCCCTAAAACTTACCCAATGGACCGGAATCAGATTCTTTCCCAATACGGGGTGGGACGGTTTTGCCTCTAAGATTCTGCCTTCCTTTGCTTTAAGCTTAAGTTCCCTTGCCACAGTGTCAAGATTAATGAGAACCAGTATGATGGATGTTTTAAGCCAGGATTATATCAAGACCGCGAAATCGAAAGGTTTGTCCCAGAAGAACATTATCTGGAAGCATGCGGTCAGAAATGCGATTATGCCCGTAATTACCGTACTGGGACCCATTTCGGCGGCTTTGCTTACAGGAGCATTTGTTGTTGAAAATATTTTTTCAATACCGGGTATGGGAAAATTCTTCGTATACAGCATTCAGACACAGGATTATACCATGATTTCCGGAACCACTTTATTTTATGGGGCATTTCTTATTGTCGCCAATCTTTTGGTGGATCTTGCTTATGGTTTTATAGATCCCAGGGTAAAGCTTAACGAGGTTAAGGAGTGAAAAAAATGAATGACAAAATAAAGCAGCATATAGATATAAGCCAGTTTGAGCGGATAGGTGCAGATACGGACGGCAATAAAACCGTATCGGGACCGAATACAAGCTACTGGAGGGATGCCGTAAGGCGCCTTTCTATGAATAAGGCTGCCATGGCCGCACATATAATAATTATCATAATCACTTTAAGCAGCATTATTGTACCGTTTTTTTCACCCTATACGATAAGCGAACAGCATTTAAGCCATACCGATGCCCCCATAGGATTTAAGGATCCGACGGACGGGCATATTCATCTGTTTGGGACCGACAGCCTGGGCCGGGACATATTTACAAGAGTATGGTACGGAGGCAGGATATCGTTATCCATATCGCTGGCGGCTGTATTGGTTAACTTTATCATCGGTATCATATATGGCGGAATTGCCGGTTATGCCGGTGGAATAGTAGATAATATCATGATGAGGATTATTGAAATTGTTAACGGAATACCTTATCTGATAATCGTAATACTGTTAATGATGGTTTTGCCGGCGGGTACCATGACCATGGTAATCGCTTATGCCACCGTGGGCTGGACCGGTATGGCAAGACTTGTAAGAGGTCAGGTAATGAGCCTTAAAGAGCAGGATTATGTAGTGGCTGCGAAAGTTATGGGCGCAAAACCTGCCAGAATAATAGGAAAGCACCTGCTTCCCAATACCTTAAGCGTGGTTATAGTCAATATTACGCTGTCAATTCCGAATGCCATATTCACCGAAGCATTTTTAAGTTATATAGGTCTTGGGGTTCCGGTACCTTTGGCAAGCTGGGGTACCCTGGCGAACGAAGGAAGCAGAGTGTTTCAGGTTTATCCGTCACAGCTTATCATACCGGCCATTTGTATCAGTTTGACGATGCTTTCGTTTAACCTGCTGGGTGACGGACTCAGGGATGCTTTGGATCCAAAACTGAGAAGATAACAAAGGTCTGTTTAGATTTTTTGATAAAGAAGATAAAGAAATCATTTATTTTAGGACAGGAAAATAAGGCTATGAAGCCGGATTAAGAAGACAATGAAGCTTGCTTAGATTTAAGAAGGTGGTATAATGAATAAAATTCTGGAAGTTAATGATTTACATGTGTCATTTCACACTTATGCCGGCGAAGTCAAAGCGGTTCGCGGTGTTACCTTTGATTTATATGAAGGTGAAATACTGGCCCTGGTCGGTGAAAGCGGCAGCGGTAAAAGTGTTACGGCACAAACCATAATGAAACTCAATCCCATGCCTCCCGCACAAATTACGGGAGGAAGTATACGACTGGGAGACAAAGACATAGTTAAGGCAAGCGAGAAGGAAATGATGGCCATAAGGGGAAAAGATATCAGCATGATATTTCAGGATCCCATGACCAGCTTAAACCCTACGATGCCCATTGGAAAACAACTTACGGAGGCTATAAGGAATCATAAAAAACTTTCTAAAGAAGAAGCCGACAGGGAGGCAATCCGCCTTCTTAAACTTGTAAGAATTCCGAATCCAGAAAGCCGGGTATTTCAGTATCCCCATGAATTTTCCGGCGGAATGAGACAGAGGGTTATGATTGCCATGGCTCTGTCCTGTGAACCGAAGGTATTGATCGCTGATGAGCCTACAACAGCTTTGGATGTTACCATACAGGCACAGATAATAGAGTTATTGAAGGAAATCAGGGAAAAAACCGGAACTGCGATTATAATTATTACCCACGATCTGGGAGTGGTGGCCAGTATGGCCGACCGGATTGCGGTCATGTACGGAGGGAAAATCGTTGAGACAGGCTCGGCCTTCGACATATTTTATAATCCGGCCCATCCCTATACGAAAGCCCTGCTTCAAAGCCTTCCGAAAACAGATATGGACAAAAACACCCGTCTGGTATCCATAAACGGAACGCCCCCGGATTTGCTGAATCCGCCGAAAGGTTGTCCTTTCGCCGGAAGATGCAAATATACCATGAAAATTTGTCAGGATATTATGCCTCCGAATTTTGAACCGTCAGAGAATCATAAATCGGCTTGCTGGCTTCTGCATGAAGACTGCCCTTATCAGGAAGGGAAAGCCGCATACGGAGGTGAAAAAAATGAATAAGGCTGATAATGACGTTTTAGTTGAAATAAAGGACGTATCAAAGTATTTTAAGGTCTCGGGAGGAACTCTTAAAGCCGTAAATCATATTAATCTGGAAATCAAAAAGGGTGAGACCCTGGGTCTGGTAGGAGAATCCGGCTGCGGAAAATCCACTTTAAGTAAGGTTATAATGGGAATATACCCTCCGACATCGGGACAGATAATATATCACGGTAAAAAGGAAATGGTTGTGTCAAAGAAGAATTTCTTTGAGTATGCCAAGATGGCCCAGATTATTTTCCAGGACCCTTATTCTTCTTTGGATCCCAGAATGACTGTGGGTTCCATAATAGAAGAAGGAATGATCATTCATAAAATGTATGATAAAAAGAAGCGTCAGGAAAGGGTATATGAGCTCCTTCAACTGGTCGGCCTGAATGCTGAGCATGCCAACAGATATCCCCACGAATTTTCGGGAGGACAAAGGCAGCGTATCGGAATAGCCCGTGCCCTTGCCATTGAACCGGAATTTATAATCTGCGACGAACCCATATCTGCTCTTGACGTATCTATACAGGCTCAGATAATAAATTTACTTTATGATTTGCAGAAGAAGCTGAATCTGACTTACCTGTTCATAGCCCATGATTTGAATATAGTCAAATATATCAGCGACAGGATAGCGGTTATGTATCTGGGACATATAGTTGAGTTGGCATCCAGTGAAGAGCTGTATAAAAACCCTCTTCATCCGTATACAAAAGCTCTACTGTCGGCGGTACCTATACCCGATCCGAAAACAGAAGCCCAAAAGAAAAGGCAGATACTTCAGGGAGATGTACCGAGCCCTATAAATCCCAAGCCCGGATGTCCTTTTGCGGGACGTTGCCCTTATGCTACGGATATCTGCAGAAAGGAATTTCCGGAGCATGAAATAAAAGAAGGCCATCTGGTGGCCTGTCACCATGTCGATGAAATCCACAATATGAAATAGCAATTTGAAATATGCGGCATAATAATTCAAAACAAGTATAAGTTACGGAGGAATCTTTTTCGAATAAACCATGATCGGGAAAAACTCAATAAAATTATTGTATCATTTAAAAAGAGGAAAATTTGAATTGTGATTTTTCCTCTTTTTTTTTGTATAAGAAATGCCGAAGAAATTCATATAGAGCAAGAATCCTAAGCATGGATGCGCAATCATGTTAGCATACCTCTTTTCAATATTAAATTTTTTTTGTAAAATAAACATACAAAATACTTTGCAAATATTATGCAATTTTATTACATTAATATAATCATGTTATACCGTTGTTTTTTGCATTAAAATCATTATAATTGATACTATGTTTATATTCTTTTACTATAAAGGGGAGAAGCCTGAATGAAAGAAATACTGTTTATAAATCCTGTCTTTAAATCCATGGTTTGGGGAGGCGAAAGATTAAGAACAGAGTTCGGATATGACATACCCGACGATCATACCGGCGAATGCTGGGCAATCAGTGCCCATCCCAACGGGGACTGCATCATAAAAAACGGTACTTTTAAAGGAAAAAGCTTAAGCTGGCTCTGGAATAACCGTCGAGATTTGTTCGGTAACAGAACGGAGGAAAGATTCCCCCTGTTGATTAAAATAATTGACGCAAAGAACGATCTCAGTATTCAGGTACATCCTGACGATGAATATGCATATAAGAATGAAAACGGAGCCCTGGGGAAAACTGAGTGCTGGTATATACTGGACTGCAAAGAAAATGCTCAGATTGTAATAGGTCATAATGCCAAAGATAAAGATGAATTGAAACGGATGATTGAGCAAAAAAGATGGAATGAACTTATCAGGGTACGCCCGATAAAAAAAGGCGACTTCTTTCAGATAACTCCCGGTACGGTCCATGCTATCAAGGGCGGAACTTTGATTCTTGAAACGCAGCAAAGCAGCGATATTACCTACAGGCTTTATGATTATGACAGACTGGACCACGGAAAACCAAGACAACTTCATATTAAACAAAGTATTGATGTAATAAGATGTCCCCATGAGGATGCCCCCACGGGAGGAAAAACCGTCAGAAATGATACGTGTGAAATCAGGGAGCTGGTTCGGTGCAGATTTTATACGGTACAAAAAATAGATTTGTGGGGCAGGCAGGAGATGGTTCAGGATAAAGACTTTATGAATGTCAGCGTTATTGCGGGGGAAGGTGCAATAGACGGTATTAAAATATCCAAGGGTGATCATTTTATACTTCCGTCCGGTTACGGAAAATTTGTAATAGACGGGAAAATGGAGCTTATAATTTCGTTTATTTAAGAAGTAAATTTCAAATATTTCTTGAAAAAATTTCAAAAATATAGTACACTTTATGCAATGTATTGTGCATTACATGTTCAAGATGAATGCTTAATGTGAACCTGATGCATAATTTATGAAAGCAGATTATAAAGGTCAAAGGGTGTACAGATTGTCGTAAGGAGGAAATCATGTAAATGAAAAAGGTAACAATCCAGGATGTTGCAAGGGAACTGAATCTGTCAAGAAACACTGTTGCCAAGGCTTTAAACAACAGCGACAAGGTTTCTTATGATACAAGATATCTTGTAATTAAAAAAGCATATGAGATGGGATATACAAAACTGTCTCCCGCAGTTCTGAACGAGTTCAAACTTCATACTAAAATGGAAGAAACAAAGACAATCGTTGTACTTACCAGAAGAGAAATATCGTTATATTCGAACAGTATAATTATGGGAATATCGGATGAACTGAATATTAACGGATGTAAACTCCAGCTGAATTTTATCAGCGATCAGGATGAGAAAAATCTGGTATTACCTTTGAATCTGCAGGAAGAGGTAAGCGGTATTATAATTCTTAGTGTTTTTTCCAAAGAGTACATCAACCAGATTATGAAATTCAATATTCCTGTGGTATTTCTGGATGCTCCCAGTAATTTGGAAGAAATATCATCTTACGGAGATGTTATTATCATAGAAAGCAGGGACAGCATTAAGAAGATTACCGCAAGCCTGATTGAACAGGGAATGAGAAAAATAGGGTTTATAGGGGATGTTACATACTGCAAAACAATTAACGACCGTTATCAGGGCTATCTTACCGCAATGAGGGAAGCCGGAATTGAACCCGATAACAACATTATTGCAGCATATCATGTTGAACGTAAATTTTACAGGCCCGAAGAAGTTGCTGCTGCTGTTTCAAAATTCCCTTATATGCCTGAAGCTATTGTATGCGCCAATGATGAGATAGCTTTATATCTGATGCGTTATTTAACCGCCAAAGGTGTTTCGGTACCTGCGGACGTAGCCGTTACGGGATATGACAATCTTGAAGAAATGTCCAAGGTGGAGCCGTTTTTAACCACAGTAAAGGTCGGAAATCAGAGGCTTGGGAGAAGGCTGGTACAGCAGCTTATGTGGAGAATAAACAATCCGGATTTTCCCAAGGAAGTCATAACTATCGGAGTGGAGGTTATCTTCAGGGAATCATCAAATAAAAAAATGTCTTGAAAACTTTATAATAATGCACAAGCAGAATCTGGAAAATAAATATTTCTTATCAATGCACTGATGGGCGGGGGCTGTAATGATGAAAGAGCTGTTTGATGAAAACGAATGGAAAAAAATATGCGACAGGGGTATTGTCAATCTCGGCAATCATTATCGCATATCAAAAGTCATAAATAACGCTTTTCACGGAAAAGAAATCAAAATAGGGTTTATAGGCGGTTCCATAACTGCCGGATCCTTGTCTTCATCGCCTGAGACCTGCTATGCTTATCTGGTATACAGTTGGTGGAAAAATAAGTTCCCGAATATAAAAGTAGAATATGTCAATGCGGGAATAGGCGCCACCACATCCCAGTACGGTGTAGCCAGGGTTAACGGGGATCTTTTGCGGTATCAGCCGGATGTGGTATTTGTCGAGTTCAGTGTAAACGACGACGGTAACGAAGAAAAGTTTATGGAGACTTATGAAGGGCTGATAAGGCGTATTTTATCCCATCCGAAAGAGCCGGCCGTCATCTTAATAAATAATGTTTTTTACGATAACGGTTCAAATGCACAGGAAATACATAACCGCTTGGGAAAATACTATGACCTTCCGATTGTAAGCATAAAAGACAGTCTTTACAGGGAAGTGGAAAACGGAAAAATCAAGGCAGAGTCGATTACACCGGACAACCTTCATCCGAACGATCTCGGTCACAGGCTTGTAGCGGATGTGATAATAAATCTTCTGGAAACAATATATTATCGTGTCGTACATAATCAGTCTGAAGACAATGTTTATATCTTCCCTGAAAAAACCGTTACGAAAAACAGATATATCGATTCGGTGCTGCTTAATAATCTTAATTTTCAGCCTGAACTTTGCGGATTTGCAGCCGATACTTCCCCAAAAGAGGGATTGTGGGACGTATTTAAGCAGGGCTGGTACGCTAAAGATGAAGGCAGCAGGATCCGGTTCTCGGTGAAATGCAGGGGGCTGTCTGTTTTATACCGCAAATATGCAAGAAAAAAAGAGGAAAAAGAGTCTTATGGGCCCGTAGCCAAACTTGTGGTGGACAATGATGAAAACGGGGCAAAAATTCTGGAGGCGAAATTTGACGAAGACTGGGGAGACTGGTTATATCTCCATGACATATTTATCGGCGATACCAAAAAGGAGCATATTGTGGAAATAACCTTGACAAATGAAACGGAAGGCAAGGAGTTTTATCTTGCTTCGATTATAGCGTTTTAGGGAGGAAAATGAACATGTTAGCGCAAACACCGCCTATGGGCTGGAATTCCTGGAATACTTTCGGATGGAATATATCGGAGGATTTGATTAAAGAGACTGCCGATGCATGGAACGATTTGGGACTTTTGGACGCCGGATATGAATATCTGGTTATCGATGACTGCTGGTCTCTTAAAGAGAGGGATAAAGACGGCCGCCTGGTTGCCGATCCGGACAAATTCCCCGGCGGTATGAAAGCCATAGCGGATTATGTCCATTCGAAAGGGTTGAAATTCGGCATGTATTCCTGCGCGGGAACCATGACCTGCGGAGGATATCCTTCAAGCCTTGATCATGAATTTGTCGATGCCCGGACATTTGCCGAATGGGGTGTGGATTATCTGAAATATGATTACTGCTACAAACCCCATAACATTCCGGGACATATCCTGTATAAAAGGATGGGAATGGCATTAAAAAATTGCGGAAGGGAAATACTGTTCTCCGCATGTAACTGGGGCAGTGACAACTGTCACGAATGGATAAGGTCCACCGGTGCCCATATGTTCAGATCCACCGGTGACATTCAGGACAATTGGGAAACGATTAAAAAGATTGCCTTAAGCCAGTGGAATAAGGAGTGTTACAGCGCTCCGTACTGCTATAACGATCTTGATATGTTGGTTGTGGGTATGTACGGCAAAGGCAATGTGGCCCTGGGAGGATGTACGGATGAGGAATATAAAACCCATTTCTCCTTATGGTGTATTATGACATCTCCTCTGATGATAGGATGCGATATCCGTAACATGAACGAAGCAACGAAAAACATTCTGCTTAACAAAGAAGTTATCGCAATCAACCAGGATCCCGAAGGCCGGCAGGCTTACAGTATGGAGCAGTGGAATAACAGTGACGTTAAAATATATGTAAAACCCATGTCCGACGGAAGTTTCGGAATAGGTTTCTTTAACATGGGAGATTCCGACGGGGAAGGTTCCCTGCAGTTCTGGGATATAGGATGGACTTCCAATTCAGGCTACGGCTTTATGTTTCGCGATTTGTGGGAACATGAGGACGTGGGGGTATTTAAAGAACATTATACCTGTAAACTTAAAGCTCATCATTGTAAGATGTTCAGGGCAAAGCCGGTAAGGTTATGATGTACGATAATAACTATTGCAAAAAATGCCATAAAAAACTGGAACGTGATGAAATAGCCGTTTATTTGAGACTGGTTAACAGGGGAGCAAAGGAATATCTTTGCATCCCCTGTCTTGCCGAATACTTCAGGTGCAGTGAAGAAGACATAAAATCAAGAATTCAAAAATTCAAGGCTATGGGTTGCACGTTATTTTCTTAAATAGATATTTAAAGAAGAATATTTATAAATGATATTCTTGATAAATTCCATGTTGAAATTATATAAAGTAAAATATTCCAAATAGTATGGATAAATATATTAAATATATTGTTTTTGCATAACATGTATTTTCAGTATTTGTATTTCATATAAGAGAGGGACAGTGCATGTGGATCAAAGGTTTTACATACGGTTGGATGGCAAGAAGGGGAGCTTATCGCACCGAAAGGGCAGTCATGTCGCAGGATAAACTCTTTGATACGGGTATAAATTGGATGTGTTTGGCTTTTCCTGTGATGCAGCATAATTTTTCATCCACACGGATATATTTTGATTATAGGACGACGGTTACCGATAAGGATTTGATATTTGTGATTAACAGGGCCCATGAACAGGGAATAAAAGTTTGCCTGAAACCAGTTATTAACTGTGAGGACGGCATGTGGAGGGCTTATATTGATTTTCCGGATGCCGATATGCTTGGCAATGATAAGTACTGGAATGAATGGTTTGAATCCTACGGCGCATTTTTATGTCATTATGCCGAACTGGCACAGGATACAGGGTGTGAGATGTTCTGTATCGGGTGTGAAATGAGCGGGACGGAGCGCAAGGAGAAACACTGGCGGGATTTGATAGAAAAAATCCGCAGTGTTTATCACGGACCGATAGTATATAATGCAAATCATGGGCGGGAAGATAAAGTAAGCTGGTTTGATGCCGTAGATTATATCGGAATCAGTGCCTATTATAAAGTGGGTAAAAAACCGGCCGACAGTCTTGACAGCATGGTTAAATCGTGGGAAAAAGTGAGTTCGGAATTGGAGATATTAAGTAAAAAATATAATAAACAGATTATTTTTATGGAAATCGGATGCAGAAGCGCGGAAGGCTGCGCCATGATGCCATGGGATTTTACGCATAAAGAGTATCCATGGAGTGAGGAGGAGCAGGCTAACTTCTATGAATCCTGTCTTACGGTATTTCATGACAAGGATTGGTTTGCGGGACCGTTCTGGTGGGACTGGAGCATTGAAATTTATGATACAAAAGATGAAGCCATGAAAGATACAGGTTTTAACATACACCTTAAAAAGACGGAAGATATATTAAGAAAGTGGTACAAGCAAACCGTATAAGAATTCGATAGTGCAATCATACATAAAAAATAACCGCTGTTACCGGATTGCCTGTCAGGGCAAACCGTCAACAGCGGTTGTTTGATTTACCGGATTATAATTCTCCGACGTTTCTGATGTCTATATATTCCGTACGGGTATATGAAATCGATTCGGGTTTTTCTCCGGTAACCAGATAGTTGTACATGGCTATGATAGGGTCATGACCCTGCCCGAACGGATCCTGGCCAATGGCCGCATATATAATTCCTTTTTTGATAAGCTCTTTAACTTCGTTGTCGATGTCTAAGCATACAATCTTAATTTTTCCGACAAGTCCTCTTTCTTCGATGGCTCTTATGACACCGGCGAAATTCCTTGTAAGAATTATAAATCCGGACAGATTAGGTAATCTGTTTAAAGTTTCAATTATGTCTTTGTAAACTTTTGTACTGTCGGTACCCACTTCAATTTCTGTGGCAATTCTTAATTTTTTCATTTTAGCCATAACTTCATATATGGCATCTCTGCGGACACGGTTTGAAGAGGTGTCCAAAGAGCCACGGATTAAGGCTATCTGGCCTTCATTGCTTAATGCCTTGGCAATAACCTGGCCGGCCAATTTACCCGATCCGTAGATATCCGAACCGAAATATGCAACTCTTTCTATTCCTTCATTAAAGTCGCAGTTATAAGCCATGACTGCAACATTCTTGCGTTTGGCCATATTGACATATTCTTCGGCATTGTCTATAAATCCCGGAAGAATAATACCGTCATATTTATTTTCGATTTTCTCCTTGATGGTTTCCCTGAATGTTTTGTCCAGCTTTTGAAAACCTAAAAATTCCACATCGACATTTTTGGATTTCAGCTCAGTCTTTGCGTATAAGGCCCCTTGTCTTACTCCTTCCCAGAAAGGATGATCCATGGGACTGAACAAAGCTATTTTCAGTCTCCTTTGGCTGTCCTGCTCCACAGGTATAATTGATGTTTTATACCTTTTCAGCAATTTATCGATACCGGAAAGCATATTCTGGAGAGATAATGCCTGATTGTTGATCTCTTCATTCTCAGCAAGGGATTCTTGAGTAACTGCAGCAACGTCCTGTGTTATGGAGGAGATTTCGTTGGAAGCGTCATAAAGAACCTGGCCTTGATTGCTGATGCCTTTGGTATTTTCGTTGATTAAGCGGGATTCATCGTATACTTTTTTCATATCGTCGCTTAATATATATGTATTTTTATTGATTGTATAGAAGGATTCTTTAACCGCGTTAAATATTTCCTTGCTTATATTAAAACTTTCGACACAGCCTTTTATACTTTCACTTACTTTTGAGTTACTGTTTAGTATATTGTTAAGGAGTTTGCTTATTTGACCCACACTTGATCTGGTGGCCATTGAGAGCTTGTTCATTTCCTGTGCCACTACGGCAAACCCTTTTCCGGCTTCGCCGGCGCGGGCCGCTTCAACGGCTGAATTCAGGGACAGAAGTTTCAGTTGTTCGGTAATATTGATTATCAGGTTGTTAACCTGATCGATTTCGTTCAGATAAGTATTGAGGGTTTCGATAAATGCAGCTGTTTCAGATAAGTTGGTAGAGATGACATCCATCTGTTCGTTGAACTTGTCCACATGTTCCGCACCGTCTTTTGTTATTTGAACGGTATTTTTGACGAATGCTTCGATGTTTCCCAAAGTATTGGTTATATTGTTGGCTCTTTCAGCCACTTCCTGTATGCCTGCCAGGGTTTCGTTCACTATTTTAAGCTGTTGCTGGGTTTTTTCGGCAACCGTAGCCATATTCGATGCTATATGCTCATTACCTTTAAAGCTCATGTCGAGGCTTTTGGTAACTTTATCTATTGCGTCCGACAAAATAATAACATTGCTTTTTGTCGATTCAATAAAACTTAATAGATTTCTTTTCATATCATTAAAGGCCGCGGTCAGCGTTTCCAGTCCTCTTGTTTTATCGGGTATTATATCATCAATATTAAGCAAGCCCTGAGACAAAAGCTCGGCATTTTTATCGATAATACGTGCACCGAGGAAAAATTTAACCAACAAAAACACTAAAATGCTGGTCAAAATTATAAGTATAAACAAACAAGTATTAAGTATGCTTCTATTAAAATTGTCTTTGGATAAATTTAATACGGTCACAACGGTCAGCAGAATAAAAATGAGCGATGATGTTAAGAAAATCATGAATCTGGATCGGTTTTGGCTATTTGCTCTTACTGATGAAAATAAACCAGTCATGAGAAATACCCCCTATAAATAACAATAATATTCTTTAGTGCATTATTTGTCAAAAATATGCCAAATACGCTTATTTTTGACTAGTATAACTAATAATAACATTTTTAAATGGCAAATACAATAGATAATTGAGAGAATTTAGGAATCAAATAATAGTAAAAATATATAACAAAGGCAGATTTTGTCTGATAGATCGATGAGATAACGGAATAAAAAAGTACCGCACACCGTTTCCCATTGTGGATATGCGGCACCGATGATTTGCTCAGATGTGGATATCTTTACGTTCGGTACGGAAGTTTGATTATACATTATTATGACAAAAGGCGGCGATACGGTCGATGGGAATATCGCATATAGAACCTAATTTGCTGCCGGAACCGTTCGTGGGGTTATGGCTAATTAAACTGACGGTATCGGATATGCCGAAACTGTTAAAACCCGGCAAGCAGCCGTTACCTGTTCCGTTGCAGAGGTTATTGGGAACAGGGCTGGCTGGGGCGCTGCCCATCGAGGTCAGAAGCCTTACAAATCTATTATTAACCGCAAGCAGTATACCGGTGAAACCGCATCCCGATGCTCCTCCGCTGGTTGTAAAAATCGTTACCGGCTCACCGATAAACCTGTATAGATGGCGTACCAGAGAATCATTACTGTTACATGACATTGCGTTGCCTCCTTTCTTGAATAAAATTTCTATTATTATGTCTATAATATCTTATGCCATAATACAGAAAATGACACAAGATTTAATGATTTATCAAAATCAGACATAAAAAACGCTGTGATTGCATTGTCCTTAAAACGTAACCTGAAAACGTAAATCAGGGCAACACAAATCACAGCGTTATATCCGTATAATTATATCCGTACCTTGGTTGATGGTGTACCGCACGACCGGCTGATTAAGTTTTAAATGAACGTTAAGAGGATTTGTTAAAGATTTTTACCGTTACTGGCAATAACATCCCTGTACCAGTAATAGGAATCTTTGGGTATCCGTTGCTGGGTATCAAAATCTACATATATAAGACCAAATCTTTCGTCATAACCCTCCGCCCATTCAAAATTGTCGAGAATGGACCAGACAAAATAACCTCTGATGTCCACACCTTCTTCGCAAGCTTTCATCATTTCCTTGATATAACGGTGCATGAAATCAATTCGGTTCGGATCGTGTACCTTGCCGTCCAGGCTTACCCAATCGGGGAGAGATATGCCGTTTTCGGTTACAATGATTGGAAGCCTGTATTTTTCGTAAAGGAATTTGGGCATATAATACATTACTTTTGGTGTTACAAGCCATTTAAGGGCCGATATGGGATAGCCGGCTTTTTTGGGCAATATGGTGAAGTTTCCGGATTCGTCATGGGAGACAAAAGAGCCGTAATACATATTGACTCCCAGAAAGTCAAGCTTTTGGCCGATGATTTCCATATCTCCTTCTTTAATCATATCGTAAGGAAAATCTTTGGCCATGGCCTCAATTCCGTCCTTCGGATATTCGCCGAGAAGTATGGGATTAAGCCACCAACAGTTGGAGAAGATATCTCCGGTTCCGTTCAGAATATATTTTTTTGCAGCCTCAATATCCTCAGGTGAATCGGTCAGGGGAACTCCCGCAATCGGATTGGAAGCAAACCCTATTATACTCGGCGTTTTGGCATGGCTTCGGATGACCTGGACCGCTTTACCGTGAGCCAGATTCATGTGATGAAGCAGACGGAATGCCTCCCTGGCAGGAACCTTTTCGCCCGGTGCATGTACTCCCAGATAATGACCCAGCAGAATATGGCATAACGGTTCATTGAGGGTCATCCAGTAACGGACTCTGTCTGATAAAGCCTCCACGACAACTCTGGTGTACTCCGCGAACCAGTCCGCAATCTCCCTGTTACGCCAGCCGCCGCGATCATGCAAGGCCTTGGGTAAATCCCAGTGAAACAGGGTAACAAAAGGTTCTATACCGGCTTTAAGGAGTTCGTCAACCAAATCACTGTAAAATCTGATTCCGGCTTCGTTGATCTTTCCGGTTCCGTCGGGCAGGATTCTGGGCCAGCTGATTGAAAAACGGTAAGCCTTTAAGCCCAGCTCTTTCATTAAGGCTACATCTTCCCGAAAACGATGGTAATGATCGCAGGCGATATCACCGGTATCCCCGTTTTTGATTTTGCCTTCGGTATGGGTGAAGGTATCCCACACGGAAGGACCTTTTCCGTCGTCGTAAGGCGCACCTTCGATCTGATAAGAAGCGGACGCGGCACCCCAGTAAAAACCATTCGGAAAATTCATACAACAGCTTCCTTTCTTTAATAAGTCACATATCGTGATTATAGCATAATTGCTGCGTTTACAACAGAACCGGCCCAAAAAGTATAAGAAAATACATTTTGCATGTATGCCAGAATATTATGCCCGCTGCGCACATATATTGGATTAGCATTCAATGCGAAACTGCGATGCAGTGTCTGAAGGGATGTGTTTTTTTGCTGTGAGGAATGGCGTATCTTGATTAAAGGGTTTCGATAAATTAAACTGTATGTATGAATATGTCGAATGGGGGCTGTCTGCATGAAGATTAAAGACGCATTACGCACGACCTTGTTCAGGAATAAAGACAATATATACAACCAGCTTTATACCGTATGGGGCAGCAATGTGGATCCGAACAATGTCCTGACCGAATATCCGAGACCTCAGTTAAGAAGAAGCAATTACACAATATTAAACGGTTACTGGAATTATAATATAACCAATGACGAAATAAAACCGCCCTATTACGACGGCAAAATACTGGTGCCGTTTTCACCGGAAAGCATTTTATCCGGCGTTAACCGCAAACTCAGGCCCGGTGAAATATTGTGGTATGAAAGGCCGTTAATTATTGAAAAAAAACAGCCCGGCAAACGGCTGATTATCCATTTCGGAGCTGTCGATCAGACCAGTGAAGTGCTTATAAACTACAGGACGGTAAAATACCATGTGGGAGGATATCTGCCTTTTTTTGCGGATATAACAGATTACATAGAAGAGGGCGGTAATCTTTTGACGGTGAAGGTCAGGGATTTGTCGGACACATCCTATCACAGCAGAGGGAAGCAGAAAATTAACCGCGGCGGCATGTTTTATACGGCTCAAAGCGGCATATGGCAGACGGTATGGATGGAATGGGTTCCCGAAACATATATAACATCTCTTTCCATAACTCCGTTGCCGGATGAAAGCATGGTAAGTATAACCATAAACCTTAACAAGGATGTTAATGCCGGGATAAACGATGGATTAAAAAATAATTTAAATTATGACAAAAATTCCGATTATAAACAATTAAGAAATGACAGTGAAACAAATGCTGTTAATATTAGACAGGGAAAAAGATATTACGGCAATTATTTCAGAGCGGACATTTACAATAAAGGCGTAAGAATCGCTTCCTACGTTTCTGATAATCCGGCCATGAACATCCCCATTAAGAATTTTACCTATTGGAGCCCCGAAAATCCCCATCTGTATGATTTGGTTATTCGGGCAGGGGAAGACGTGGTTGAAAGTTATTTCGGCATGCGTAAAGTCGAAATAAAAGTGGATGAAAAAGGAATCCCGCGGATCTTTCTGAACAATCGGCCTTATTTTCAAAACGGGCTTTTGGATCAGGGGTACTGGCCTGACGGACTGTATACCGCTCCGGCCGACGAAGCCATGATTTTCGATATAAAGCAGGCAAAGGCGCTCGGTTTTAATATGCTCAGAAAACATATCAAGATAGAGCCGTTACGCTGGTATTACCACTGTGACAGACTGGGCATGCTGGTATGGCAGGATATGGTCAACGGCGGAGAAAAATACAATACTTTTCTGGTGGGATACCTGCCTACCATTTTTCCCGGTATAAGAGACCGCATAAAAGACGGACATTATTCTCTATTCGGCAGAAAAAATGCCGAAGGCAGGAATGAGTGGCTTAAGGAATGTGAGGAAACCGTAAAGCTCCTGTACAACAGCCCGGCGGTAGTGGCCTGGGTCCCTTTCAATGAAGGATGGGGCCAGTTTGATGCCGACAAGGTTACAGAACTGATCAGGGCTGCCGATAAAACCAGACTGATTGACCAGGCAAGCGGCTGGTATGATCAAAAGGGAGGAGATATAAAAAGCATACATAATTATTTTCATCCCTTGAAATTTGAAAAGGATAAACATAACCGGGCTGTGGTGTTATCCGAGTTCGGCGGATACGCATGCTATATAAAAGACCATTCTTATTCACCGTTTGTATACGGCTACAGGATTTACACCGATGTTAAAGATCTGGAGGAAGCGCTGCAAAAGCTGTACAGGGAGGACATCCGGAGAATGAAGGAAGAAGGCCTCTCCGGAGCCGTATATACCCAGCTGTCCGATGTTGAAGATGAAGTTAACGGGCTTTTTACCTATGACCGGAAGGTATGCAAAGTATCAAAACCTTTAGGTTTCAATGACTGAAAGGTATCGAAGCTTAAATATTTCGAAAGCGGTTCTCCTTTTGCTTATAGGCATAATTTGACCGTGCCATTACGCCAGCAGTTTATCGATATCGTCCCCGGTCAGGGATTCTTTTTGAAGCAGTTCCCCGGCTATTTTTTCAAGAAAAGCGGTATTATTGTCCAGCAAATCTTTCGTTTCCGCGTAAAGGACGTTTGCTGTGGCCCTGCATTTGTCAATAAGTTCACCGTCTGCCGAGTCGTTAAATATCCGGGTGCTGAAAAGCCCCATATCGGGATCCATGCCGAATTTGTCGGTATAATCCGCAATAAGTAATGATGCTTTTTGTATATCGTTGCTTGCTCCGGTGGTAATCTCGCCGGGGCCGAAAATCAGTTCTTCCGCAGCCCTGCCGGCATAGAGGATCTTTATGTTCGCCAGGATTTGTCTTTGGGTTTGGTACATGGTATCCTTCGGTATACTGAAATTAAAACCTCCCGCGCCTTTAACGCTCGGTATAATCGTCACTTTGGAAATATAGTTTTCCGGAAGCAGAAGCTTTGTAGCCAGGGCATGGCCGGCTTCGTGATATGCGGTTATTTCCCGTTCATGCGCCGAAATGTAACTTAAATCCGTTTTTGGGGCACCGGCAAGAACCGTGTAAAAAGCCTTGTCGACATGCTCGTAAGTTATAACGGGATTTTGTGCGTTGGCGGCAATAATGGCTGCTTCGTTCAGCAGGTTTTCAAGCATAGCCCCCGAAAAGCCGACCGTGGATTTGGCAAGCGAATCCAGATCCACGTTATCCGATAAAGGTTTGTTTTTGGCGTGGAGTTCAAGTATTTTCCTTCTGGAGTTTACGTCGGGAAGCCCGATTTCTATCTGCCTGTCGAAACGCCCCGGGCGAAGGAGGGCTTCGTCCAGGGTATCGAGCCTGTTGGTGGCTCCTATCACCACAATGCCCTGATTGTCGTTAAACCCTGACATTTCCGTAAGCAGGGCATTAAGAGTCTGATCCCTTTCGTCATTGCTGGCCGAACTGTTTCTGGCCCTCTTTTTGCCGATGGCATCAATTTCATCTATGAAAATAACGGCTTTTTCATGTTTTTTTGCTTTACCGAAAAGACTGCGGATACGGCTTGCACCGACACCGACATACATCTGCACAAAATCCGAGCCGCTGACGGCATAGAAAGGCACGTCCGCTTCCCCCGCAATGGCTTTTGCCATCAGGGTTTTTCCGGTTCCGGGAGGGCCGTAAAACAAAAGCCCCTTAGGCATACGGGCCCCAAGGTTTGTGTACTGTGACGGGTTTTTAATGAAACCTATAATGTCCTCAACCATGGCTTTGGCTTCCGTATTGCCGGCCACCGAAGCCAATGTTATTTTTGGCGCTTCGTTTTCTTTTTTATTGGCATCGGTAACAGAAATGCTGGAGTTGCCTCTGCGGGTATAATAAATTATTCCGAAAGCGACTATGGCAATAACGATAATGCCGAAAATATCGGATACCTTGCCATCCTTATACGATACTTTTATATTATTAGTCAAAAGAAATTCGACAAAGTTTTCTGTCCGGGGATTCGGTACCTTGTAACCGGTATCCGGACTGTCTGAAAGATATGCGTCAAAAGTATTCTTTTCTTCATATAAGGTGACTTCGGATACCAGTCCCTGCTCAACGGATTCCAAAAAAGCGGGGTAAGACATTTCATATCTGGGTTTATTCAAACTGTAAAATCCTGAAATTATAAGTGCCAAAAGCAATACGGACATTACAGGAATCATTATTTTTCTCATATTATAGCCTCCGGTCGATCGCAAATTACAAAAATCTACAAATATTATAACATTATTGTAAGTGCTTTTACATGATTAATATATGGAAACGGGTAAAAGATTGTAAGGGAACATAAGCTTGATATGATGTATCGTTACGCAGATGTTGCCGGTCAAATTGCATGGATTTTTCATGTTTTTTACAAACAGGCATATATTAAAATAGGTTTTACCGGAAAACCGAGCATAGTAAAGCGGGAAGGAGGATATAAGCGGACCATGACAAACGGCGGAATAAACAGCGGCAAAGTGGAAAATCAGCTGAATCTTGCCCTTGATGTGCCTGAAGATGTAAGAGACAGGACCCTGGATTTGAATGTAGGATACTCACCCCAGACGAATTTGTGGGAGTTGATTATAAAGTACAGCGGAAGTCTTGAACGAATTATGCGGGAGCTTAATGTAGGCGTAGTGGAATTGTCCGGCGGCTATGCGGTTATAACCATAACGGAAAATCTTATAGACAGACTGGCAAATTATGAAGAAATAGAGTTTATAGAAAAACCCAAACGGTTATTTTATGAAGTAAACGAAGGAAGGACCGCTTCCTGCATTAATCCGATGCAGATACAACCCTATAATTTATTTGGGGGAGGAGTATTGATTGCTGTAATAGATTCCGGTATCGATTATTCCCATCCGGATTTCAGAAACGAAGACGGAACCACAAGGATAGAGGCATTATGGGATCAGACCATACCGGGGAATCCGCCTCCGGGATATAACATAGGAACCTTGTATACCAGGCAACAGATAAACGAGGCATTGCAGCTTCCCATGCCGGACAGACTGAACGTGGTTCCGAGTACCGATCTGTCCGGCCACGGAACCCATGTGGCGGGCATTGCCGCGGGTAACGGCAGGGCCAGCGGAGGGCGATTCAGGGGAGTGGCTCCGGCCTCCGAACTTTTAGTGGTAAAACTGGGAGAGTCCATAAGCGGTTCTTTTCCGAGAACAACACAGCTGATGCAGGCCCTGGAGTTTGTCGTAAATTATGCCATTGAATCAGGAAAACCTCTGGCGGTTAATATAAGTTTCGGAAACAATTACGGTTCCCATACGGGCAGATCCCTTCTTGAAAGTTTTATCGACGAAATAGCCAACAGGGGGAGGACCAGTATCGTGATAGGTACCGGCAACGAAGGGGCAGAAGGCAATCACGCCGGCGGTATCTTAAGGATGGGAACTACGGAAGTTGTGGAGTTTACAGTCAGTGAGTTTGAATTTTCCCTGAATATTCAGATTTGGAAGAATTACTTTGATCATTTCGACATTTCTATAACCGCGCCAAACGGGGTAAGTGTCGGTCCAATACCGAGACGGCTGGGAACCCAGCAGTTTCAGATTGCCCAGACGGAGATATTTTTATATTACGGTGAACCAACGCCCTATAATGTACAGCAGGAAATATACATAGAGCTTATTCCCGTAGGGGATTATATAAATTCAGGCGTATGGAGAATAGAGCTGGTGCCGAGGCATATTGTGGTCGGAAATTACGATATGTGGCTGCCGGCCGGAGGGGTTAAAAATCCGGCAACCAGATTCCTGATATCAAACGAATTTACAACCCTTACGATTCCTTCCACCGCTTACAGGGCCATATCCGTGGGAGCTTATAATTCCTTTACCGGAAGCCTGGCACCCTTTACAGGAAGAGGCTATACCAGGGATATGCAGATTAAACCGGATATTGTCGCTCCCGGTGTCAATATCAACTCATGCGCTCCCGGCGGCGGTTATGCCATAATGTCCGGAACTTCCATGGCCACACCTTTTGTTACCGGCAGTGCCGCTTTACTTATGGAATGGGGAATAGTAAGAGGAAACGATCCTTACCTGTACGGGGAGAAATTAAAAGCTTATCTTATAGACGGTGCCAGACCCTTAAGAATTGAGGACGTTTATCCGAACCGGACCTTGGGTTACGGCGCCCTGTGCCTTGAAGATACTTTCAGAAATATTGTCTGAATGTAAGACATGAAAAAACCTGCCGCAATCCTTCTGCTTTCAGCGGAAATATTAAATCCGACACAGGCAGCAGAATTATGGCAGGTTTTTGCTGAGTTGCGTTTAACAGGTTTTAATCCTGTTCATTTCCGTCTTGCAAATTATTTTTTCTGATTTCTGCTATTTTAGCCATTAACATAACAATGAGCGTAAGTAATATAATTACGGCAAATACACTGGCCATGCCTTTGCCCATTATTTCAAAAGCATAAATAAGATTTTCTTTCATGGTAACTCCTTTCCTTATGCCATCTTCTGAAGAATTTCACTTACAATTTTGATAACCGCTCCGCCTGCAATTACCGAAGCTATCTGTCCGGATACATTGGCGCTGATGGCATGCATTAAAAGGTGATTGGTGGGATCTTCTTTCAGTCCCATTTTCTGGACCACTCTTGCCGACATCGGGAACGCGGAAATGCCTGCGGCACCGACCATAGGATTGATTTTATTATCTTTTTTCAGGAACAGGTTAAGGATTTTTGCGAACAGTACACCGCCTATGGTATCAAATACAAATGCTACCAAACCTAATACCATAATCAGCAGGGTTTTATAAGTAACGAAGTACTCGGCCCGCATGCTGAAAGAAACAGTAATACCCAGTAACAGGGTTATTAAATTGGCCAGAGTGGTTTGTGCGGTTTCGGATAATGAATTCAAAACACCACATTCACGAAGCAGATTGCCGAACATCAGGAAACCGACCAAAGCAACGGAAGTGGGAGCTATAAGACCTGCAATAAAGGTAACGATTATAGGGAACAAAATTCTTGCTGTTTTTGTAACAGACTTGGGATTGTATTCCATATGAATCATACGTTCTTTTTTTGTCGTAACCAGTTTAATTGCGAAAGGCTGTACAATCGGAACCAATGCCATGTATGAATAAGCCGCCACGGCGATTGCACCCATATACTGCGAATTCAGGATTCGTGAAACCAGAATGGACGTAGGGCCGTCTGCCGTTCCTATAACTCCTATAGATACGGCGTCGTTTAAATCAAATCCGAAAAGTACGGCCAGTACAATGGTAAAGAATATACCGAACTGAGCTGCGGCCCCGAATAAGAACATTTTCGGATTTGAAAGCAGGGGGCCGAAATCGATCATAGCGCCTATGCCTATAAACAATAAAATCGGCAGGGCCTCGGATGCGTCAATACCGACTTTGTACAACCATTCTATAATTCCGGTGGCATCCTCGTTTAATCCTGCAAGTTTCTGTGTCAGAACTCCGGAATATGGCAGGTTGACCAGGATTGCCCCAAATCCCATGGGAAGAAGAAGGGAAGGCTCGAAATCTTTTTCAATGGCCAAATAAATCAGCAGAAGACCTACCCCGTACATTACCCATTGCTGCCAGGTAATAGACAATAAGCCAGAATACAAAAATTCCATAAATGTAATCCTCCTTAGTGATTCATGCTTAACTGTGGCCAGGCACAAAAAATTACTGTGGGACATTGGTAACTTTATAAAGAGCTTGTCCACAGCTTTATTAGTTATGCATATGGATTATTTAATCTTTAAAATAATTGTAGATCAATATCAATATTTGTGTCAATCACGATTTACAAGTTTCATCTGTTTTGGATACTGGATAATATAAGCAATTACAAAAAGGACCTGCACATGTGTATTTTTTAAACATAAAGTGGTAATTGTGAGTTTAATTGATATGTATATCTCAATATGAATACATTAATACGAATTGTTGCTCAATATTGCGCAATGTTAAAATTCGGAAGGATTTACTTGAAAAAAAGTCCGCAACAAATGAATTTTATATCAAAGTGACTTGAAAATCTGCAACTTTTGATACTGAAAATTTACATATAAAGGAATACCTTTGAAGTCATTTCCGTATCAGCATAATTGGAAGAAATGTATATAAACATGCAATAATTACTGAGAAAATTGTGCAATATACGGACAACAAAAACAAAAATATTGTGAATAATTACTTAAGAACTTTAATTAATTATTTATACTTGCACTAATTTGCCAAAAGTGTTACTATGAAATGTGGCTAAGTATGTGGCTAATCCAATTAAATTATTAAAGGAGATGAGATAATGAGTCTAACATTTTTTCAGGTGGTGTCCATTGTCATTTCTCTTTTCGCCTTTGCGACAGCGTTCTGGCTTTACCGGTGGGTTTCCAGACAACCTTCATCCAATGCAAGGGTGGCAGAGATAGGACAATTGATAAGAAATGGAGCCAACACGTTCCTGGTAAAAGAATACAAGACCCTTCTCCGTTTCTGCTTGGTTGCTTCCGTTTTAATTCTGATATTTTTACCTTCTCCGATTTGGAAGGGAAATGCAGTTGATAATATTGTTATGGTAATTTGCTACATAGCTGGTACGGTATTTTCCGCCATAGCGGGGAAAATCGGTATCAGCATTGCGACAATCGCCAATATGAAATCGGCCGAAGCTTCAACGAAAGGTATCAAACCGGCATTTATGACCGGTTACCGCGGCGGCGCCGTTATGGGTATGGCGGTTGTAGGAGCAAGCCTGCTCGGTATCGCTTTGGTTCTTCTGCTGACAGGAAATCCTTCCGCCATATTAGGATTTTCATTCGGTGCCAGTTCCCTGGCTTTGTTCGCAAAAGCCGGAGGCGGAATTTATACAAAGACCGCTGACGTAAGCGCTGATTTGGCCGGTAAGGTCGAAATGGGAATTCCGGAAGACGATCCCAGAAACCCTGCCGTTATTGCCGATAACGTAGGCGACAATGTCGGTGACGTAGCCGGTATGGGCGCAGACTTGTTCGATTCCAACGTAGCTTCCATGGCAGCCGCATTGGTTATGGCCGCTTCCCTGGAAAATCCCGAGAAGAATTTGGCAATGGTTCTCTGCTATGCGGCCGTCGGACTTCTTGCTTCCATTATAGGTGTGTTTACCGCCAATATGAAAGAAGGCGGGGATCCTACAAGAGCCCTTAATACGAACACTTATGTGACAACCGGCATCTACGGAGTTTTAACGGCTTTGGCCACTTATGCGTTCGGTTTTAACTGGCGTATATGGGCTGCCACTGTCATCGGACTGGTTGTAGGTGTTGTTATCGGTATAGCTACCGATTACTTTACAAACGATAACAAAAAACCGGTTCATATGGTTGCAAAAGCCTGCGAGTCCGGTCCGGCATTCACAATTACGTCCGGCGTGTCATACGGACTTATAAGTACTCTTCCGGCCATGGTAGGAATCGGAATATCCGCATTGGCTGCTTATAAGATAGTCGCCCCTTTGGGTGCCGGAGGCAGTGAAGTTCAGTACGGTATGTTCGGCATTTCCATGGCGGCCGTTGGCATGCTGTCAATAGTTGCCATGATTATTTCAAACGATGCTTACGGCCCTATAGTGGATAATGCCCGCGGTCTGGTCGAAATGGGAGATCTGGGCGATAAGGCTCTGGAAATCACCGACTCCCTGGACAGTGCAGGAAATACGGTAAAAGCCATAACAAAAGGCTTTTCCATCGGTGCGGCAGGCCTTACCGTTATCGCTTTGCTGGGGGCTTTTATGGCAGAAGTTAACGATGCCATTGTAGAAATTGGATTAAATATTGAAAAACTGAGCGGTTTTGACGTAACCAATCCTACGGTTTTCTTCGGCTTGCTGGTGGGAGCGGCCATTCCGCCCGTATTCTCAGCAATGCTGATGCTCGGTGTCGATCGTAACGCCCAGCGTATGCTTGCTGAAATTCACCGTCAGTTCAAGGAAATTGTGGGATTAAGGGAAGGAAAGCCCGGAGTCAAGCCTGAATATGACAAATGTATAGAGATAGCAACAGTCGGAGCATTAAGAGAGCTTATACCCGCAGGTCTTGTCGCAATAATATCCACTTTGATTGTGGGTTTCATAGGCGGTGTTCAGGCTGTAGGCGGATTTATTACAGGCAATATAGTAAGCGGGCTGATATTTGCCCTGTTCATGTCCAATGCCGGCGGCCTGTGGGATAACACTAAGAAGTATATTGAAGCCGGACATCACGGCGGAAAGAATTCGGATGCCCACAAGGCCGGTGTAGTCGGCGATACAGTCGGAGATCCGTTCAAGGATACGGCAGGGCCTTCCATAAATACACAGATTACCGTAGTATCCCTGGTTGCGTCCCTTGCAGCCACATTGTTCCTGACTCTGTCCATCTTCTAATTGATTTATAGATTTTAAGGTAAAAATTTAACGTTGAAAATATATGCCGCCACAATCGATAATATGCAAATATACCGGTTGTGGCGGTATTCATTATGTTACGGCGAATCATGTCTTTGCTTTTGCTGTTATCTTTGTCGTCGGCCGTAGTATCCATTGATTCGAATTGTTGCCTTGTGAATGTGGTTGTTGTATAATGATAATAAAATAATGTCAAATACAAAATGATACAAATACGGAATACGTGTACAAAACGATGAAAAGCCGATGCATTAATCCGATTAACGGAGGCCGTTATGAAGAAAAAATTATCAGTTATGGGTCTAATATCAGTAATGATTATATTAATGTCAGGCTGCGGCAAAGCAGACAGCTATTATAAAAACGGTAAAGAAAGTTTTTTCGGCGGAAATTACGAAGAAGCGGCACAATATTTTGCATCAGCCATTAATACAAATCCAAGCAAAGCCGAATACTATCTGGGTTACGGCATGGCGTTGATAGGGCTTTCCCGGTATGACGAGGCATTGAATCAGTTTGATCGGGTTATCATGGATAAAAAGATAGAGATTGTCATGGAGAATAATAAAAGGGCTTTGAGGGGAAAAGGAATTGCATATTTCGATATGCAGGATTATGAAAAAGCCATAGAGCAGTTTGATCAGGCTCTCAGCCTGGGTGTGTTACCCGATCTTGATTTTGACATATTGTGTTTCAAGGGAAAAGCTCTTGTAAATACGGGAAATTATACGGAAGCCGCACAGACTTACACCGAGATAATCGGGCGGTTCGGGGATGATGACCTGGTTTATGCGGACAGGGCTTACGCTTTCAGGAAAATGGGGGAATATGAAAAAGGATTGGAAGATTACGATAAAGCCATCAGTCTGCAGGCGAATAATTATGAGTATTATTTCGGAAAATATTATTTGCTTATGGAGATGAACAGGCAGGCCGATGCAAAAGAAGTTTTGAACAGGGCGGAGCAAATCGAGGTAAAAAGCCAGGCAGACAAGTTCAATCTGGCAAAAGTCCATTTTTATCAGGGGCTTTATGACCAGGCATTTACGGAACTGAGCGAAAGTTATGCCAACGGTTTTGTTGAGGCATATTTTTATATCGGGGAAATTTACAGTCAAAAGAAAGATTATTCCACAGCCCAATATTATTATGAAAAATATACTGAAGAAGGAGGAAAACCGTCTCCTAATATATACAACCAGATAGCGTCCTGTCTTATAAGGATGGGAGAGTATGAGCAGGCCGTTTCCTGTCTGGAAAAGGGCATTTCAAATGCCCATAATGACGATAAGAAGGTTTTGCTTAAAAATCTGGTTATTGCTTACGAGAATTTGGGCGATTTCGAATCCGCCTTGGATAATCTTAAAGATTATCTGGCTTTATATCCGGCGGATGAGAATGCAAAAAATGAAGAATTGTTTTTAAAATCGAGAATGCCTGAGGCAAGCAGCAACATAATTATAAATCAGTGAAAGAGGTCAAAATGGGGAAATTATTTGAATTGGATGAACAAAAGGAACGGTTTGTTCTGGTAGGAGTGGCTTTATCCGACAATGATGACACGGAAGAGTCATTGGATGAATTGGAAGAACTGACTGAAACCGCCGGAGCCGTTGCGGTCGGGAAGGTTATCCAGAACCGGGAAAAGATACATCCTTCAACTTATATAGGGAAAGGTAAAATAGAAGAAGTAAGACAAATGATTAATGAAACCGGAGCTACAGGCATAATCTGCGACGATGAGCTGTCACCGGCTCAGCTGAGAAACCTGGAGGATGCTCTGCAGACCAAGGTTTTGGATCGTACTACGCTCATATTGGACATTTTCGCAAAGAGAGCTTCCACCAGGGAAGGAAAACTTCAGGTGGAGATGGCCCAGTTGAAATATAACTCCACAAGACTGGTCGGACTGGGAACATCCTTGTCAAGACTGGGAGGCGGAATCGGTACGAGAGGTCCCGGTGAGAAGAAGCTGGAGACGGACCGGCGCGTCATAAAGGAACGGATGTCGCAGCTTAAGCAGGAACTGGATGAACTTAAGAAAAACAGGGAAATAGAAAGAAACTTAAGGAGTCGGAACGATATTCCCGTGATATCCATTGTCGGCTATACCAATGCCGGCAAGTCCACCCTGCTGAATTATCTGACAAAGGCGGGAGTATTGGAGGAGGACAAACTGTTTGCCACTTTGGATCCGACTACAAGAAGTTTCACCCTGGACAGCGGCCAGCAGATTCTGTTCACCGATACGGTCGGTTTTATACGGAAACTCCCCCACCACCTGATAGATGCTTTCAGAAGCACACTTGAAGAGGCAAAATATGCGGATATAATTCTTCATGTGGTGGACAGTGTAAATCCCAACGCATATAAACAGATGCATGTAGTATATGAGACACTGACCAGTTTGGGAATTCAGGACAAACCGATTATAACGGTATTTAACAAACAGGATCTTTTGGATACCGATATTATCTTAAAGGATTTCAAGGCCGATTATACGGTTAAGATTTCCGCAAAAACGGGAGAAGGGGTAGACAAACTGCTGGAAATCATCGAAAGGATTTTAACGGAGCGAAAGATCCTTATTGAAGAGACAATACCATACAACGAAGCGGGCAAGCTTCAGATTATCCGGAAATACGGCACCCTTCTGGAAGAAGACTACAGACCGGAAGGAATTTATGTTAAGGCATATATATCGAAGAATATGTATTACAGGATATAATAAACGTAAATTTTGTGTTATAAAACAGGTATCAAACAGTACTATAAACAGTATCGTTATCTTCGAAAACAGGTATATATTAGTAAAAACCCTAATAAATCAAGCATTTCATATAGAATCAATTGACACTAGATATTGTGGATGGTATTTTAGTTCTACATATATCTAGTGATTTTTATATTGACGAAATGTTTTAAGTCTGCTAATATAAATTTTAGAGACTTTCAGCTAAAAAAATAAAATAAAATTCCTTTTATAAATAGGGAAGGGAGACTGTAACATATGATTAATGTAATTAAAAGAGACGGTAAGATCGTTGATTTTAACCTTCAAAAAATCAGTAACGCAATAACAAAGGCTTTTAAGGCGACCGAGAAATTCTATACCGACGACATAATAACACTGCTTTCTTTAAGGGTTACCGCGGATTTTCAGACCAAAATAAAGGACAATAAAATTCATGTTGAAGACATTCAGGACAGTGTCGAGCATGTGCTTGAGCAATCCGGATATACCGATGTGGCCAAGGCATACATACTCTATCGTAAAAACAGAGAAAAGATCCGCAATATGAAATCCACAATCCTCGATTATAAAGAAACCATAAACAGTTATCTTAAAGAAGAGGATTGGAGAGTCAAGGAAAACTCCACTGTAACCTATTCGGTTGGCGGTCTGATTTTGCATAACTCCGGAAAGATAACTGCCAATTACTGGCTGTCGGAGATTTACGACGAAGAAGTGGCCAATGCTCATAGAAATGCAGACATACATATTCATGATTTATCCATGTTGACCGGATACTGTGCAGGATGGTCGCTAAAGCAGCTTATTCAGGAAGGATTGGGAGGAATTCCCGGCAAGATTACTTCATCTCCTGCAAGCCATTTGTCTACTTTGTGCAATCAAATGGTTAATTTCCTCGGAATAATGCAGAACGAATGGGCAGGAGCTCAGGCCTTTTCTTCCTTTGATACATATTTGGCTCCCTTCGTAAAAGTAGACAATCTTTCATATAAAGAAGTAAAACAATGCATACAGTCCTTTGTATACGGGGTCAACACTCCAAGCCGCTGGGGAACCCAGGCTCCGTTCTCGAACATTACGCTGGACTGGACCGTGCCGGATGATTTGGCAGAGCTCCCCTGCATTGTAGGCGGCAGGGAAATGGACTTTAAGTATAAAGACTGCAAGAAAGAAATGGATATGATAAACAAGGCATTTATCGAGATAATGCTTGAAGGGGATGCCAACGGCAGAGGATTCCAGTATCCTATCCCTACCTATTCGATAACGAATGATTTCGACTGGTCCGATACCGAAAACAACCGTCTGTTGTTTGAAATGACCGCGAAATACGGAACACCGTATTTCTCCAATTATATAAACAGTGATATGAAACCGAGCGACATTCGTTCCATGTGCTGCAGGTTGCGTCTTGACCTGCGTGAACTCAGAAAAAAGACCGGCGGATATTTTGGTTCCGGAGAAAGTACCGGCTCCATAGGTGTTGTTACCATTAATATGCCCAGGATTGCTTATCTGTCGGATGATGAAGACGAATTCTTTGAACGCCTTGACAGAATGATGGATATTGCCGCCCGTTCGCTTAAAGTAAAAAGAGACGTAATAACCAAACTTATGAATGAAGGCCTTTATCCTTATACAAAACGTTATCTCGGCACTTTTGAGAATCATTTCTCAACAATCGGACTTGTAGGTATGAACGAGGCATGCCTGAACGCAAAATGGCTTCGTATGGATTTGACACATCCCGAAGCTGTGGAGTTTACCAAGAAAGTGCTTAACCATATGAGGGAACGGCTCTCCGATTACCAGGAGCAATACGGAGATTTGTACAACCTGGAGGCAACGCCCGCTGAATCCACCAGCTATCGTCTGGCAAAGCATGACAAGGAGAAATATCCGGACATCATAACCGCAGGAAAAGAAGGCGACACACCTTATTATACCAACAGTTCCCACCTGCCCGTAGGATATACGGAAGACATATTTGAAGCCCTCGATATCCAGGACGAACTTCAGACCTTATATACGTCCGGAACCGTCTTCCATGCTTTCCTCGGAGAAAAACTTCCCGACTGGCAGGCGGCAGCCAAACTGGTAAGGACAATTGCTGAAAATTACAAACTTCCTTATTATACCATATCGCCTACCTATTCCATTTGCAGGACCCACGGATATATTACCGGAGAGCACTTTACCTGTCCGGAATGCGGTGAGCCTGCCGAAGTTTACAGCCGTATAACCGGCTATTACCGTCCGTCCAGAACTGGAACGAGGGCAAGGTTCAGGAATATAAGAATAGAAAACTCTACAGGATTGACAGATCAAGGAAAATGCCCGTAAGCCAGGGGAACAGGTGTGAAAGCCAGTTGATTTCCCATATGTCCGATACGGAGGACGGATTATATCTGTTCACCACCAAAACCTGTCCCAACTGTAAACTGGCCAAGGAATATTTAAAGAATATTTCCTATACCGTTATAGATGCTGAGGAAAATCCTGAACTTACAAGAAAATTCAACATACTTCAGGCTCCCACATTGCTTGAAATAAGAAACGGACAGGTTAAAAAATATGTGAATGCATCCAATATAAGAAAGTTTGCCGAAGAGCAGCTGGTAAGACTGTAGAGTTTAAAACATCATAAAAGTCATTCATATAATGTTGTACATTAAAACATAAGATCGATAAAATCCATACACCATAATATCATACACCAAACCAAAACACCTGTTGTGATTTATGTGCCTTTTGGCAAATATAAATTACAGCAGGTGTTCTTCTACTGTACAGGATTATAATGGGGATTCTTTTAAACACATTTCGATATTTATAATAAAAACATGAATTTAAAGCAAATTCCTACGGCACAGAGGCTGCAGCGTTTATTTAAAACTAAACTTACAGATTTAACGATTACCTGATACAGTAAAACTTGCTTACCTGAAACATGTGAGGTACAATAATAAAAATTAATAAAAGCCGGGAGGAAAAAATATGAGTTTAGCGGATCAAATTTTCATAAATATGTGCAAGGATATATTGGAGAACGGAACCAGCACCGAAGGGGAAAAAGTAAGGCCCAGATGGGAAGACGGTTCTTATGCTTATACCATTAAAAAGTTTGCGGTCGTAAATCGATATGATTTGTCAAAAGAATTTCCGGCATTGACCCTGAGAAAACTGGCTTTCAAAAGCTGTATCGATGAACTGTTGTGGATATGGCAGAAAAAATCCAATAATATAAAAGATTTAAACAGCCATATATGGGACAGCTGGGCGGACGAAAACGGTTCGATAGGAAAAGCCTACGGCTATCAGTTGGGCGTAAAACATAAATATAAAGAAGGATATATGGATCAGGTGGATCGTATTATTTATGACCTGAAAAACAATCCTTTCAGCAGAAGGATAATTGCGAATATGTATGTTCATCAGGATTTGCATGAAATGAACCTGTATCCCTGTGCCTACAGCGTTACATTCAATGTGACCAAAAAGCCGGGCAGCGACAAGCTGGTGCTGAATGCAATTTTAAATCAGCGTTCCAATGACGTACTTACGGCAAACAATTGGAACGTGTGCCAATATGCGGTACTCGTCCATATGCTGGCGCAGGTCTGCGGTTTTCAGGTTGGCGAACTGGTTCATGTTATAGCTGATGCACATATCTATGACAGGCATATACCTATCGTTAAGGAACTGATAACCCGTCCCACATATGACGCTCCTGAATTCCATATGAATCCGGATATAAAAGATTTCTATGAATTTACGGTGGATGATTTCGAGCTGAGAAATTATAAATACGGACCAAAAGTGGATATACCGGTGGCTATATAAAAGTATTTATTTTGTTGATAAAAAATATGTTATGGGAAGGTGATTGACATGAATATTATTGTGGCGGTGGATAAAAATTGGGCTATCGGATACAGAAACAAGCTTTTGGTGCAGATACCGGGCGACCAGCGTTATTTTCGTAAAATGACACTGCATAAAGCCGTAATCATGGGGAGAAGGACTCTGGAAAGTCTTCCCGGCGGGAAGCCTTTAAAAGACAGGCTGAATGTGGTCATTACTTCAAAAAATGATTATAAGGCGGACGGTGCCGTCGTTGTTCACAGTATTGAAGAAGCCCTTGCCGCCGTAAAGGAATACAAATCCGAAGACGTGTTTGTCATCGGCGGCGAAAGCATATACCGTCAAATGCTGCCCTTATGTGATGTGGCATATGTGACCAAGATTGATTACGCTTATAACGCCGATACTTATTTTCCTAATCTGGACAAGATGGATGACTGGGTTATGACGGAAGAGTCCGACGAGCAAACTTATCTTGATTTGATTTATACTTTTTGCAAATATCAGAGAAAACTTTAGAAATTGTTAATATATTTTTTGTAAATTATTGATCTTTTTAACAATTTCATATAAAATACGGATAAAATTTTATGAAAGAGGGTTGGGAAATGCTGGATATCAAAATAACAAAAACCGGTACGCCTAAGAAGTTGCCCGACAAAGATGATCCTTTAAAATTCGGTACGATTTTTACGGATCATATGTTCGTCATGGACTATGATGAGGGAATCGGCTGGCATGACCCCAGGATAATTCCTTATCAGCCGATTAGCCTGGAACCGTCGGCCATGGTTTTTCACTACGGGCAAGAAATGTTCGAAGGTTTGAAGGCATATAAGACCGCGGACGGAAAAATATTGCTGTTTAGGCCGGATATGAATGCCAAGAGGGCCAATAAAACCTGCAGAAGGCTGGCTATGCCTGAAATCCCCGAAGAGGATTTTATACAGGCCATAAAAGAACTGGTCAAAGTAGATAAGGACTGGATTCCGACACGGGAAGGAACATCACTCTATATACGGCCTTTCATGATTGCAACGGATCCTTTCCTTGGGGTAAGGCCGTCCTATACATATAAATTTTTCATTATCCTGTCGCCTGTCGGACCGTATTATACTGAAGGAATTAATCCAGTAAAGATATGGATCGAAGATGAATATGTGAGGGCGGTAAAAGGCGGTACCGGTGAAGCCAAAACCGGCGGTAATTATGCGGCTTCACTGAATGCTCAGATTAAAGCCCATAACGAGGGATACTCCCAGGTTTTGTGGCTGGACGGTGTACACAGAAAGTATATAGAAGAAGTCGGTTCAATGAATATTTTCTTTAAAATAGGCGGAGTGATCGTAACACCGGAACTTTCCGGAAGCATCCTGCCGGGTATAACAAGGGATTCGGTTATAGCAATGAGCAGGAGTTGGGGCCTTAAAGTCGAGGAAAGACTTATTTCCATTGATGAAGTATACGAAGCCCACAAAAGCGGCGAACTGGAAGAAGTATTCGGTACCGGAACCGCTGCGGTAATATCTCCGGTAGGACAGCTGAGATGGAAAGATCATATTATGGAGATAAGCGGCGGAAATATCGGACCACTAAGCCGGAAACTATACGATAATCTTACCGGAATTCAGCTCGGAAAAATAAAAGATACATTTAATTGGACGGTTGAGGTGAAATAACAGTTGCATACCGGTCAAGATTGTTATAGGATGTATGTTATAGGATACTTATATAAATATTAAAAAGGAAGGTACGGGTTTAGGATGAACGAGCTGTATGCGGAAGCGAGTGTGAAGAGAAAAGATACCGTTGCTACCATAGGGCTTAGGATACTGATGATAATCGGT
>ENA-UPAD01000776-UPAD01000776.1-bioreactor-metagenome-genome-assembly--contig:-NODE-776-length-40796-cov-11.942196_pt1 | contig 40796 bp, 38 predicted proteins | sample MGYA00238179_ERZ772710 | MGnify/ENA primary metagenome ERZ772710 (study PRJEB29004, sample SAMN07631245) | bioreactor metagenome | isolation source: Switchgrass digestor | place: USA: Dartmouth...
ACAAGGCAGAATATTACTGAAGCTACTATCCGCAATCGCCTTCTCCTGGCCTGGCGTAGCGTGTGTTCCCGAAACCGCGCTCTTGAGATTTTCTCAAACTCCTCCATTGTTCTCCTCCTTGCCTTTTGTCATATTTTGGGGTATTATCGCCTCAAGGGAGGAGGTGATAACAATGACAGAAAATGAAGCAGCGTTACAGATTGTTTTAAAAGCGATGGAACAAGGGTTAATCCATTTAGACAGGTACGCTTATAGCGAAAAGGAAGCCATAGAAAAATCTAATGCATTTAACGCGAAGCAAATATCCGATTTCTTCAACTCAGTAGTGCAATCTATTTCGAACCAATTTGAGAAATTTCGAGTATAGCTTTTACAACACATAGCGAATCCTTAGCGTCGCAAGTCTTTAACTTCTCTATGAGCATCGGCACCTGCTCGTAGAGAAGTTCCTTTATATCGCGCTGATTTTCCGGTATAATTCTCATTTCTATCCCACCTCCTGTAGTTTGAAATATCGGTGCCCTCCGTGTTCGGCAACAAATACCAGGCTCTCATGCCAGTCGCTGCGGCAATATTTCGGCGCGTAGAAAAATAGGATTGGCTCGTTTGTCGCCATTTCGCCCTGGTCGAATACCCTCGCCACCGCCTCTTTTACTTTTTCGTTTACCTCTTCCGCCGGCGGCGCGTATTGGTATAACTCCACCGCCTCGTCGGGTCGGATACCGTCAAGCTCGCTTGCGTTGAGGATGCATTGCGCTACGAGCATGAGTCCCTTCAGGTCCTCAGTGTTGCCACCCTCAGCCATGATGGTGCGCTCAACGATATCACGTTCGTCAGGGGTCAGCTCGTACCTTGGCTGAAAAGGTGTTGGCTCGGGCTCGATAAAGGCCGCAGGGGTTATGTATTCGTCCGGTGCTGCGGTGGCCGGCGGCTCGGGAGCGATCGTCGGAGCTGGCTGGATCGGCGCGAGGACTAGAAGCCAGAGAAGAGTTACAAGTACGATAGCCCATACAACCGTAAAGTAGATTCTGTTGAATTTGTTTTCGTATCTGTCAGCCGGCTCTTGTTCGCGTAGCCAAAGGTAATTTATGATTTTCATATCCCTCTCACGCCTTGCCATCTTTTGGGAAATATTCAGAAAGGGCTTCATATGGCACACCAAGAATGTCAAGGATTGCGTACATTTCATTAATCCTCCACGGCACCTTTCCAGTCATGCGTTTACTTATAGACATTGGCTGGTTAAGGCCGAGTTTTTTGGCGAGATATGCTTGATCGATTTCTTTTTCGACCAGCGCCCCTCGAAGTTTCCGGTAGAGCATTATGTATCCCCTTCTTCTGCTCTCGTAGAGCTACTTCTTTTTCCTAGGCCTATTGTCACCATCAGTGACATCGTCATCAAAAAAAGATATTGAACGGTAGTGTTGTAGTAATTTGCCAGCCTAATTTTAATTTCATCGCGTGGCACGCGGGCTCCCGTTTCATACATCGCCATCGCTGAAATAGAGACGCCGATTGCATTTGCGACCTCTTCGCGCGTTCTGTTCCCGCGCGCCTTAATGAGCTTTTCCGCTGTAGTCACTATTTCACCTCTTTGTCACTATATGTGACAACTTTATTATAGCGAGGTGTTCGACAAATGTCAACACATTTCGTGACATTTTTATATTTACATTTGTCACAAAGTGTGTTATGATTTTTTGTGAAAGGGGGCGATAAAATGTCAAAGTTAAGCGATATGATAGTGTATCTACGAAAGCGCGCAGGTTTATCGCAGCAAGAGCTTGCCGATGCATTGGGTATTTCCAGGAGTACAATAGGTATGTACGAAACAGGCAAAAGAGAGCCAGACTTTGAAACGCTTGAGGCGATTGCGGATTTTTTTAATGTTGACATGAACTTTTTGCGCGGGCAGACGGCTGATATTCTTCCGTATAAGCGCGGCCGTATAATCCCAATTGTGGGGGTTATTCCGGCAGGCAGCCCTATTCTTGCGATCGAAAATATTGAAGGGTACGACCTTGCGGACGTACCCGAGGATAGAGAATACTTTTTCCTCCGTGTTAAAGGCGACAGCATGGTAAACGCCAACATATTCGAGGGAGATTTGGTGCTAGTCGAAAAGTGCCCCTGCGCCGAGAATGGGCAGATTGTCGCTTGTATCATTAACGGAGAAGAGGCTACTCTGAAAAGGTTTTATCGGCAAAAAGATACCGTTATTCTTCAACCCGAAAATCCTGCATATCCACCGATTATAGTTTCCTGCAAAGATTTTGATGCTGGATACGCTCGAATACTGGGTGTAGTCAGGGAGCTGAAAAGGAAATTTTAAGGAAGCGCATATCATGCCGGTTCGAAAAAACGAAGCTTACTGGTCTGAGTCGCTGCAGCGTTGGCAGATAAAAGTTCAAGTCGACGGACAGCGCAAAACTTTCGTCAGCTCTAAAAAGAACTCCCAGCCGGATAACAAAAGAGGAAAAATTGAAGCTGAACGGAAGGCTGATGCCTGGATAGAAGACCGTACTTCCGGGGACAAAATTAAAGTTGAAAAAGCTTTTCAAAAATACTTAGACTCAATAAAAGCGGCCGGCTCCCTTGAGCACTACCGAAAATGCGAACAATACGGTAGATGTTGGATACTGCCAGTAATAGGCACAAAGAAGGTTCGGAGCCTTACGAAAAACGACTTGCAAAGCGTCATTAATAATGCGTTTCAAAAGAAGGGTCTTGCGGAAAAGACTTTGCAGAATATCAGGGGCTGTCTTGTCGGATTTATAAAATATTGCCGAGACGATAATATCACTACGTTTTACCCAGGCACATTATCAATCCCTGCGACTGCTAAGAAGAGCGAAAAAACTATTGTGGACCCAAGGGATCTAAAAATTCTGTTCACATCTTCAAAGAGCACATTTAAGGGCAAAATAATTGAGGACCCTTATATCCACGCCTATCGCTTCGCTGTGCTGACGGGCGTAAGGCCGGGAGAACTTATTGCGCTCCGGAAGCAGGATATAAAAGGCAATAAAGTTACTATAATGCAAAGCATAAATGACTCGGGAAAAATCACGCAGGGCAAGAATAAAAATGCCAGACGAACGTTCAAACTCGGGGAATTAGCCACGCTGGTTTTACTCGACCAGGCCGATTTGATGGAGAAGCTCGGCATTGAATCTCAGTATGTATTCCCTGCGCGGGACGGTTCCCACCTAACTCAAAAGCAATTCCGTTTCGCTTGGAAAAGATATTGTGAGGCGAACGGATTCGCTAAGTATGTCACTCCATATGAATTGCGACATACTTTTGTTTCTATCAACGATGAAATGCCCGAGGCGCTTAAGAAAATGATTGTAGGCCACAGCAAAAGCATGGACACTGAGGGTGTCTATGGGCATAGAAAACAAGACGATATGGATAGAGCTGCAATCTATATCGATACCGCTTTTATGCGCTATTTGAAATAAAATGGGTACTCTGGTGGGTACTTTCAAAAAACAAAAAACCCTGTAGTCGTTGAAACTACAGGGTTTTCTTATGGTGGAGGCGGGGAGAGTCGAACTCCCGTCCGAAAGCACTTTGACAAAAACTTCTCCGGGCGCAGACGGTTATTTACATTCCCTCGCCCAGGCGTGAACCGTCACACTCAAGGGCTTGGTAGCTTCATTGTTCATGGTGCGCTCAAAGCTTTGCGCACTCACGTGCACCACTAATCCACGCCTTCATCCGGCTCGTGGTCCTTCCGGCGAAGACGGTAGCCTAAATTAAGCGGCTACAGGTAAAGCTTTATTGTTGTTATTTAATTTATAAGTGTCATTTTTAGGAGGATGACGCCTCCGCCCGCTATTTTTGCCTCCATGCCCCCGTCGAAACCATTTCGCCCCCATGTCAAGGCCGCGATTCTTTTTTTTGCGGCCGATATTAATATACCCATTTTGATTATTTATACGCAAATTCAATCGCTTCAGGAAATCCATGCCTTCACTGCCCGGGGCGCTCCTGTCCGAAAGCCGAGGTTCCCCTATCTTCTCTTTCTATGTGGCTCAGACGTTTTTCGTCTTTATCCTGCGGTCCATCTCGCGCTCGACTTCCTTGCGCGCGATGCTCTCGCGCTTGTCATACAGCTTTTTGCCCTTGCAGAGGCCGAGCTCGACTTTGACTAGGGGCCCTTTGAAATACAGCGAAAGAGGTATAAGGGCCAAACCTTCCTGCTTAAGCTGGCCGTAGAGCTTCATGATTTCCCTCTTGTGCATCAAAAGCTTCTTGGGGCGCATCGGGTCCTTATTGAAGATATTGCCCTTTTCATACGGGCTTATATGCAGGTTGTGCGCGAACATTTCCCCGTTCTTTACTATGCAGAACGAGTCCTTGAGATTCACAGCCCCGAGCCGCACGGACTTGACCTCCGTGCCGGCGAGCTCTATTCCGGCCTCGTACTTCTCCAGGACAAAGTAATCGTGATACGCCTTTTTGTTGTGAGCGACGACCTTAACGCCGTCCCTCGGTGACGCCATGGCCATCACTCCCTTCATTTTCCCAAATAATTATAACACGCCTGTCAATACATTAAAAGCGACGGCGTGTTATAATATGCTGTATTTGCTCTTTCCTAAACCCTCATTCGGCCAGTTTTTTAAGTTTATCCACCGCGCCGGACAGAATTATGGGTTCATACTGCTCGTATATATGCAAAAGGTAGTCCTCGGAAAGCTCCAGAGGGCGGCCGTACTCGTAAAGCGCCGGACAGGGCGGCTCATCTTTCGCCGTATACACGGTCAGTATGTAGCAGTCTCCGTCATGTATCAGTTTGGAACTGTAATCCTGCGGACATTGAAGCGCCGCCGAAAGCAGGTCCTCTAGATTGTCGAACTCAAAGCTGTGCGGAGCCGTTGGCTTCTCCCAGGCGATAAGGAGGACGGAATCCTTTCCCGCGAAGATTTCAAATTCTGTCACTTCCCAGCCCGCCGACTCAAGAAGGTCGACCGCCTGCTTTAAATCTATATTGTCCGCCTCTATATTGTGCTTGCGCAGCTCCGGGCCTTCGATATAGACGGCAATTGCAGATTGCCCTATATTTCTGATGTCCATTGTTTACAGTCCTTTCAGTTAAGCGTTTAAAGCACCGCTGAATTACTCACACCATTATAGTACGACCCGCTCATAATTTATAGCTGTAAAAAATGTAAAGCCTGGCTTGTCAACCCTATTTACAAATGGCAAGAATTAAGATATACTCTTCCAAATGTTTTGAAAGGCGGTGTAAGCGGTGTCGTTGGAGCAAAAATACGTCTACGTGGTGTTCTCCTGCACAAGCACGAAAATTGGCGCAATGATACGCTTCGTTACAAAGCATAAGTATAATCATGTTTCCGTAGCCCTGGAGGGCGAGCTTAGGAAAATGTATTCGTTTACGAGATACCGCGCTAACGCCCCGTTTATAGCCGGCTTTTCCGAGGAGTCGCCGCTCCGCTATCTTTATGACAATACGGACGTGAAGATTTGCCGCATATCGGTGAGCCCCGAAAAATACAGGGAGATTGAAGATTACATAGACAACTTAAGCAGAAACGCAAACCGCTACATATATAATTATATTTCCGCGGCTGTGTTCCCCGCGGGAGTCAAGGTGCGCATTCCGGACGCCTACACCTGCCTTGAATTCGGCGTGCACATACTCAGCAGGCACAATCTTGTCGAGGGAATATGCGAGCACAAATTTTACAGGATATCGGACCTTGAGAAGCTGCTGGAGCCCTTTGTGGTCTATGAGGGCAACATCGCGGATATTGCGGTCCCCAGCGGCTGGGGAAACGACATCTATCCTCACCTCATGAGATGCAGGCTGCGGATTTGCACGGACTCCGCAAGACAGGTCGGAAGGCTCTTTTTCAGGCTCGTTAGAGACAGTATATGAAAGCACAGCGACGGCTGTGCTTTTTCTTTTGGGATGTTCGCCCTCGCTTTTCCAGATATTGTTCAGCCCGGGACGTTTGATTTGTTACCAAATTAATGCTATAATACCATACTGATGGAACAATCCTTATAAGCATATGACAACATATAACCCGGAGGGTATCATGAAGTTCACCGAGAAAACAATTTCAAGCAAGGTTGTATACACCGGCCGCATAATTACGGTAAAAGAGGACACCGTCGAGCTTATAAACGGCAAGGAGGTCTATCGCGAGGTGGTGGACCATCCGGGCGGAGTCACAATAATCCCCGTGGACAGCTCGGGAGATGTAATCGCCGTCAGACAGTTCCGCTACCCCTTTATGCAGGAAACGCTGGAAGTACCGGCGGGCAAGCTTGAATACGGGGAGGACCCCTACGAGTGCGCAATCAGGGAGCTTAGCGAGGAGACCGGCGCTTGCGCCGGACGTTTGATAAATCTCGGTTGCATCTATACCTCTCCGGGTTTCAGCCGCGAAATACTTCATATTTTCCTTGCCCTTGACCTTAGTTTCGGCTGCGCCCATCCCGATGAAAACGAACTGCTAAACGTAGAACGCGTCCCCTTCAGCAAGATGCTTGATATGGTGATGAACGACGAAATCCGCGACGCCAAGACGGTTGTGGCGGTATTGAAGGCGGCCAGATACTTAAGAACTATAGACGGAGGAAGCTATGGGGAAAACCGTATTAATAGTTGACGATGAGAAGAACATTGTAGACATACTCAGCTTCAACTTAATCCGCGAAGGTTACGACATACTTTGCGCCTACGACGGCCGCGAGGGTCTGGAGCTCGCTCTCCAGAAGAACCCCGACCTGATTCTCCTCGACATAATGCTGCCCTATATGGACGGCTTCGAGGTGTGCAGGGAGTTCCGAAAGAAGAACAACCTGACTCCGATTATCATGCTGACCGCCCGCGAGGAAGAGGAGGACAAAATCTTCGGCCTTGAGCTGGGCGCCGACGACTACATAGCAAAGCCCTTTTCAATCCGCGAGCTCCTGGCCAGGGTCAAGACCAACATCCGCAGGAGCGCGTCCGCCGAGGCCGCGCCGAGGGAAGGCTCGTCCACACTCAGCTTCGGAGAGCTTACTATAGACACAGACAGCAAGAACGTGTTTAAAAACGGAAAGCCGCTGGAGCTCAGCCTGCGCGAGTACGAGCTTTTGACCTTCCTCGCCTCAAATCCGGGCACCGTTTTTTCGCGCGAGGAGCTTCTCGAAAAGGTCTGGAACTACAAGTATTACGGCGACCTCCGGGCCGTGGACGTCGCGGTCAAGCGGCTGCGCGAAAAGGTTGAGACAAGGCCCTCGGAGCCTGAGTACATAATGACCCGCCGCGGCGCCGGGTACTATTTCAATAACAGCTTCAAATAAAACAGCTCATCCGCCTGCCCTGCTCCGGCAGGCGGCAAGTTTTTGAGATGCGGCGGCACAGTTTCCCCTTTTCTTCGGAGAGTTATATAAATGAAAGCAGAAGAGCTTTCTCCCCGGTTAAGCGAAAATTAAAATATCCGACAATATCCCGAAAATTTATATACATAGTCAAGGATTGTGTAGTAAAATAAGGATGAAACGCAGTATGCGATATATTGCTGCGCAGATTTGTGAGGAACGGAAAGGAGCGTCCATATGAAACCCAAACTAGTCAAAGCCTTCGTTATACAGGCGGAAGTGGACAGGCCCGTCTTCGTCGGGCAGGACGACAAGGTAGGCCGCCGTCAGCTGATTGAAATCAAGGGCGGCAAGCTCATCGGCGCAGCCCTGCCCTGGAGCGGCACGGTATTGCCCGGCGGCGTCGACAGCCAGGTGGTCCGCCCCGACGGCAGGGCCGAGCTTTCCGCCAGATACGGCGTGAGGCTCGACGACGGGAGAAGCTTTTACATTCAGAACGACGGAATACGCACCGTCGAACAGGAGTATGTCCATCTTGTTCTCTCGGGCGGGATAGCGCCCGCGGAGGCATACTACTGCTGCACAAAGCCGGAGTTTGAGATTTACGACGAGAGCCTCGGCGTCCTGAAGAACAAATTGTTCATCTGCTGCGCGACAAGGTTCCCGGATTCCATCCAGCTTGAATACTACATGGTCGAGCTCCAGTAAAGACGCAAAAAGAGCGCAAGCTTAAATTCGGCGGAACCCTTATCGCCGGAATCGGCAGGGTTCCGCGCTTTCCCCAATCCAGCAAATAAAAAATGCCCGCCGGTCTCCGGCGGGCATCGTTTTCAAATCTACCTTCGGACAAGGCCCATGCTTCCGACAAAGCTGTGCTTAATCGGCTTCCACGTGACCTTTTTGTACTTAAATATGGCAGCCACGGCAATGGGCAAATATGTAAACATGAAAACGGGAAAAGTAAAGGCATACAGCACCTTCTTAAGCGTGCTGCAGTGTATCTGCTTCCACTCCGTAATGGTAGTGATGGAGCCGAAGAAGAACAAAGACAAATAGATATTCCTGACCGCAAACCATACCTCGAGCAGGGCGGTCTCTATAAGCGCGGGATATCCTACGTACAGGCCGTACAGGACGCTTGTAATGTTGACAATAAGCATGGAAATCGACAGCAGGGTCGCGGGCGCAATCGTTGCCAGCATGTCGTAGCACCTGAAGCCGTTTTTGGAAAAACAGCCGCGGAAAAGGCTCAGGCCGTAGCGGTACATGACCTGATAAAAGCCTTTCGTCCAGCGCATCCTCTGGTCCCAGGAAGGCTTGAATTTCACAGGCTGCTCGTCGTAGACAATGGCCTTTTCAGCATAGCCGATAACTTCGCCCTCGATGACCTTGGCTATCGTAAACTCGATGTCCTCGGTCATGAGGCTGTAATTCCAGCCGCCGTCCTTCTTTATTATCTCGCTTGATACTACAAAGCCGGTTCCAGAAATTGCGCAGCTTGACTTGCAGAGCAGTCTCGCTCCGTTCAGATACTTCGACTCGCGCAGGAACCACAGGGCGTATCCCGCGGATATCCAGTTGTAGCCGTAGTTTTTCGAATTTCTGTAGCTTGTCACGACGCGGTATCCGTTGTCGAAAACCGCGTTAATCTCCCTGATGAAGTCGGGGTGAAGTATATTGTCGGCGTCAAAGACAATATAGCCGTCGTAATACTCTATCCCGACGGTGTTCTTTATGTGTCTGAACGCGTAGTTGAGGGCATAGCCCTTCCCTATTCTGCACAGGTTGCTGCGCTCAATGACATTTGCGCCGTGGCTGCGGGCTATCTCAGCCGTGTTGTCGGTACAGTTGTCCGCAACCACGTAGACATCGACAAGCTCCCGGGGATAGTTCTGGGCCTTTATGCTCTCCAGAAGTTCCCCGATTACCTCGCTCTCGTTTCTCGCGGCTATCAGCACGGCGTACTTGTGCAGCTTTTTCGCCTTAAACTCCGGCATCTTCTTGAAAAAACGCACCAAGACATAGCCGAACTGATAGGCGTAAAAGCAGAAGAACAATATAAATATTGCTATGTTTAAAGCTTTAACTAACTGTACCATAACGACTGCCTTTCGTGTTTCACTAAGCGGTTTGTATTAATTACATTTTACAAATTATTAAGAAATTATTAACTAGTTGTGCCAAAAGTTAGTATAGTATAGTGCTATAACAAAATCAATGTACAAATTGTAAACATTAAATTATGCCAATATTTGGCCAATACCTTCATATTTTTTGAACTTTTTATTACATAAAACTTATTTAAAATTTGTTTAATTATACTCTATTAATTGTTTCAATTTTGTTAATTCAATATTCAGTAAAGCGCCTTACTAAATTTCCCGTAATAAAATCTTATAAACTGATTAAAAAATAATAATGCCCTGCGAAAGCAGGGCTGCAGGCAGAAATCAGTCGCACCAGTTAGGCGAGTCGATTCTTTTCTGAGGAGGAATTGGGATGGCTGGACGCGCTAAAGTAATGTCTGACAATCTCAAGATGGAGATAGCCAAGGAGCTTGGGGTATACGACACTGTAAAATCCCGCGGATGGGGCGACGTTTCGTCTAGAGACTGTGGTAATATTGTGAGAAAGGCCATTGAAATAGCCGAACGCAAATTATCCAGCGCTTAGACGGAGTAAGGATTTCGGTCTGCAGGGGGAGCAAAAGCTCCCCCCTTTTTATGGTCCATGAGCAATTACAAAACTTGTTTGCTTTATCCTTATCTTGTGATATACTAACCGCAAAGCTCGCTTGTTTGAATTTACCCTGGAAACGTCCGGAGAGCTTGTCTGGAAAGCGGCGAAAACAGAGAAAAACTCATGGATTTACTGAGGTGGTTACCGTGAAAAGAGGGCTGCATACCAAGCTCGTGCTCATCATGCTCCTGCTAATAATATCTCTGATGACCGTTGTCGGCGCTTTCTTGATTCGCGGCGTTCTGGGATTTTATACAAACGAATTTTACGAGCAGATGATTTCCTTTTTCTCGGTGCCTGAGTTCGTCGCTGACCTTCGGAGCGCCGCGGACGACCCCGACGGCCCGGCCAAGATAGGCGAGATACTCAACGCCTCGCGCGGCGCGCTGGGCATCAACTCCGATTCGAGAAACTACTACATACTAGACAGCGAGTTTGGCAACCTTCTTTTAAGTTCGGACCCCCGCGAAGATATAATATTGGAGAAAAGCCCCAACATCCTGACGGCGCTGGCCGGCGAGGAGGGCTGGGCGAGCAGCCTGACGCAGGACTACATGGACGTCGCCCTGCCCATATCGGGTGAACACAACTCCTATATAATTTATATCAGGGACAACAAGCAGACGGTTTCCGACCTCAACATGGAGCTTATCCAGATTATCACGGAGGCCCTGATAATCGGCCTTGTCATCTCGGTTCTGCTGAGCTTCCTGCTCTCAAAAACGATGATAACGCCCATTCAGAGCCTTACAAGGGCCGCCGAGAGGGTCTCGCGGGGCGATTTTACGCAGAAAATCGAGGTCCAGACGCAGGACGAAATAGGCGTGCTCACCCAGACCTTCAACAACATGGCAAAGCAGCTCAAGGACACGCTCGAGGACATCGAAAACGAGCGCAACAAGCTCATGACCGTCTTCCTGCATATGACGGACGGCGTCGTCGCCTTTTCAAGGGACGGCTCGCTTATGCACCACAACCCCGCGGCGGAGCGGATGCTCGGGATTTCTCTGAGCGACAGGTCCGTAAACTTCGACACCATCTTCGGCGACTTTGCCTCGATGGACGAGCTTCTCCGCCTCAAAAGCCCCGAATACGCGGAATTTGAGCGCAATATAAACGGGATGGACCTTGAGATTTCCATGGCCCCTATTTCGGGCTACGGCGCCCAGGGCGGCATACTCGCGGTCATACACGACGTAACCGAGCAGAAGAAATCCGACGCTCTTCGCCGCGAGTTTGTGGCGAATGTTTCGCACGAGCTGCGCACCCCGATTACGAACATAAGAAGCTACGCCGAAACTCTCGCCGACTCCGAGGACCTGCCTCCCGACATGGTGAAGAACTTCCTCAGGGTAATTGTCAACGAGAGCGACCGGATGACGAAAATAGTCCAGGACCTGCTCACGCTCTCGAGGTTCGACTCCGGCAAGGCAGACCTGCACTTTGAGAAATTCAGCTTCTCCCTCTCCGTCAAAAACGTCTACGAGGCCATGCTTATGGAGGCGAAGAAGAACGGCCTTGAAATGTCCCTGGAAATCGAGGAGAACCTGCCGGACATAACGGGCGACAGGTCCCGGATTGAGCAGGTCCTTCTGAACATCATATCCAACGCCGTGCGCTACACCCCCGAAGGCGGGAGGATAAGCGTGCGCGCGGGCAGAGGAGACGGCACGGTCTGGATGGAGGTGGCGGACACGGGAATCGGCATACCTCCGGAGGACCTGCCGCGCATATTCGACCGCTTCTACAGGGTGGACAAGGCCAGGTCCCGCGCCTCAGGCGGAACGGGGCTCGGTCTTTCCATTGCAAAGGACATCGTAGTAAGGCACAGCGGAAACATCTCCGTCGAAAGCACAGTGGGCAAAGGCACCACAATGACCGTGACCCTTCCCATCGAGCCGCCCGTAAAGCAATAGTGATACTTTTTCGGAGGATTTTAAGTTGAAACGGTACTGGGAAACGGGAAAAACTGTCCTTATATTCTTGCTTATCGCCTCCGCCGTTTTTCTCGCGGGCAAGACGGGCTATTTCGACGAGTTTATCGGCTCCGCCCCCGCCCTGTCCCGAATATCCGGCTGGCTGGACTCGCTGAAAGGTTCCGCCGCCACTCCGGCGCCGGCGGGCGGCGAGCTGAGCTTTGCGGAGGCGGCTAAGCCCGTCTACGCTGTTGTGACCGGAATCGGCGGCCACCACTGCGGCATCAAGTACGACTCCGCCCAGCTGTCGGCCTTCTACAGCGACACCTCGAACATTCTGGGCGAGGCGCTCGGCTCCTCCTCATCCCCGCAGGAGATAAGCGAGGACGACTGGCGCGACGCCCTGAGCTCGGCCGGCATTTACTTCGATTACCTAAATCCCCTGCCGCTCTCCGCCTTGACAAGGTGGCTCGTCGGAAGCGAGATTAGCCACTGGGACGCCCGGCACAGCGCCCGCCGCATCTGCATCTCGGGCTCCGACGACGGCGACGTCTTCCTTTATTATACAGACAGCGAGGGCGGCTTCTACAGGTCCCAAACCGCCGTGCAGTATTCATCGCTCGCGGAGTGCATGGCAAAATATCTTCCCAACAATACTCAATATGCTTTCGAATTTGGGGAAGACTTTAATAATATAGACCCCTACACGCTTATCATGCCCGGCACCGGCAGGGTGCCTATGGTCGGCTCCTCCAATCCGGTTTACGACAGGATTCCTCCTGACAAAATACTCGTCGGCTTTGAGATGAATCCCAACCTTGCATCACAATATCAGGAAATGGGCGCCGTGGTCTACATGATGGAAAACTGCTACCTGCGCCTGTACGACAGCGGGCTTGCAGTTTACAAGGCCACCGGAGAGACCGGCGAGAGGCTCAAAATAAAATATTCCGGCGGGGAGCCGGGGTTAAACGAGCTGCTCGAAGGCGCGCGCTCCTTCGTCCTAAATCTTGTCGGCGGAACGAGCGGCTCAGCGGAGCTCTACTATACCGGGCACAGCTTCAGCAGCGCTGACGGCAGCGTCACCTTCACCTTCGATTACTTCGTAAGCGGGATTCCGGTGCGCCTTATGGACAGTCCCCACGCGGCGATTATAAAGATAAGCAGGGATGCAATCACGGAAGCAAGGCTCTGCTTCAGGTCCTTCAGTTCCTCGGGCGCCTTTACCCCCGCCCTGCCCGACCTGCAGGCTGCGGTCCTGGCCGCCGGGGAAGGCGGCGAGCCGGTGCTCGAGTACTTCGAAAGCGGCGGCGGAGTCCTGAGCCCTCAGTGGACTTCGCGCTAGACAACCATTTAAGGACGGCTGGGATTGTGGAACAGTCAAAAATAAAAAACATAATAATCATAATCCTCCTTATTGTTAACATTATTTTCCTGGCTCTTTATCTAATCGGACGAATTGAAACGGGCAAACTGGAAAAGAAGACAAAGGAGGACCTCGTGCGTATTCTCGACTCGCACGGCATAGCAATGGACATGTCGGTGATAAAGGAATACGGCGATTTGGGCTCCTACGAAGTGCTCCGCGACCTCGAAGGCGAAAAGGCGGTAGCCGAAACCGTCCTGGGCGAGTGCGAGGTAAACGACCTCGGCGGAAACATCTACCAGTACCTGAGCCCGCTCGGCGAAGGCATATTCAGAGGCAACGGCGAGTTTTCAATCACCCTCGCCAGCGGGATTCCCCTCACCGATACCTCGGTCAGGGCCTTGGCCGCCTACCTCGGCAAAATGAACATCGCCGTGGAGCTGGAAAGCGCGGAGGCCGAGTACAGCGGCGCAAATCTGTCTTCGGTCCGCTTTACGACGATGTTCGAGGACAACCCAATCTTCAACTGCAGAATTACGATGTCCTTTACCGACAGCAAGCTCATGTCCATTTACGGCCGCAGGCTGACCTCAACCCCCGCGCCTGCCTCCTCCGAGCCCATGATAGGGGTCTACACAGCCCTGATAAGCTTCCTCAGCGAGGTAAAGCAAGCAAACCTAATCTGCAATGAAATCACCGCGGTCACGCCGGGCTACAGCTTCTCGGCCTCGGTATCCGGCAGCGGCCGCCTTGTCCAGTACTGGTGCGTAAGCACCGACGTCGGCAAGTATTATGTAAACGGATTGACCGGTGAAATGAGCTCTTTCCCCGATTAAATTAACTAAATATTATATCGGATTTTGGGGAAATATACTGTATATAGATTTTTCATGTCGAACCAGAAAGTTCTTTACATTTTTTATGTAAATGTGGTACAATTGTCTGGAAAATAGGAAGAGAAAAAACGAGAAACAATAGAGAGAGAAAAAAGCCGCGGGAGTACGGCTTGCCATAAAATAATCTAAGGATGTGAGCCTTTGACAAAATATATAATCCATGGCGGGAAGCCGCTTAAAGGCGAAATCAGTATCAGCGGCGCAAAAAATGCCGCCGTTGCGATAATACCCGCCACATTGCTTGTTGACGGAGTTTGCAGAATCGAAAACATTCCCCAGATAAGCGATGTCACCCTGCTCCTCAAGATTCTCGAGCAGCACGGGGCAAACATAAAAACCATAAACAAGCATACGATGGATATAGACTGCTCCAACATCTCAAGAATCGGCACGGCTTTTGACCTCATGCGCCAGATTCGGGCCTCCTACTACCTCGTCGGGGCGATGCTGGGCCGGTTCGGAAGGGCCGAGGTTTCAATGCCGGGCGGCTGCGACCTGGGCGTCAGGCCCATAGACCAGCACATCAAGGGCTTTACGGCCATGGGGGCGGAGGTGGAGATTAGAAACGGCATTATCTACGCCCATGTCCCCCGCGGCAGGCTGCACGGAGCAGAAATTTACCTCGACGTAGTTTCGGTGGGCGCGACTATAAACATTATGCTCGCCGCGGTGCTGGCAGAGGGCCAGACCGTAATTGAAAACGTGGCGCGCGAGCCGCACATAGTCGACGTAGCCAACTTCCTAAACTCTATGGGCGCGGATATCAGAGGCGCCGGCACAAACGTCATAAAAATCCGCGGCGTGGACAAGATGCGCGGCGGCTTCTACTCGATTATACCCGACCAGATCGAGGCGGGCACGTATATGGCGGCGGTGGCCGCCGCCGGCGGCGAGGTGATGCTGAGGAACGTCATCCCCAAGCACCTTGACTGCATCACCGCAAAGCTCGTTGAGATGGGCGTTTCGGTAGACGACTACGAGGACTCTGTCCTTGTCAAGCGCACGGGCCCGCTGCTTAGGACCAATCTGAAAACGCTCCCCTACCCCGGCTTCCCGACGGACATGCATCCGCAGGTGGCCGTCGGACTTTGTCTGGCCGAGGGCACCAGCGTCGTGACCGAGGGCGTCTGGGACAACCGTTTCAAGTATGTGGACGAGCTCAGGCGCATGGGCGCAAAGATACAGGTCGACGGCAAAATCGCCGTCATCGAAGGCGTGAAGGCTCTGACCGGCGCTCCGGTTAAGGCCTGCGACCTTCGCGCGGGAGCCGCCATGGTCATAGCAGGGCTGTGCGCGATAGGAACCACCGAGGTGGAGGACGTATTCCACATCGAGCGCGGTTACGAGAACCTGGTTGAAAAACTCAGGGGTGTGGGTGCCGATATCGAGTGCGTGAATGTTATAGAAAAGGTGCCGACCCCCGGCATAGCCATCTGAGCAATTTCATAATCTGGACAATAAGAAGCGGGGGCGTCTTTAAAAGGATGCTCCTTTTCTTTAAGATAAGCAAAGCTATCCGATCGGAAGTGAAAAATTGAAATTCTGCACCTTTGCAAGCGGCTCGAGCGGGAACTGCACTCTGGTTTCCCACGAGAACACGCATATACTTATTGACGCCGGAATCTCGATGAGGCGGACAGTTCTGTCCTTAAGAGAGCTGGGACTTGAACCTAAGGACCTATCCGGCATCCTCGTCACCCACGAGCATATCGACCATGTCAGGGGTTTATATAATCTAATAAGGCACTTTGACGTTCCGATTTTTGCGACGCACAAAACGGCGGCCGCCCTGGTATCGTCCGTACCGGAACTTACCGAAACAATCTGCGTCTTTACCTCGGGCGAGAGCTTCGGGCTCGGCTCGATGGAGGTACATAGCTTCGGAACACCGCACGACACGCCGGAGAGCGTCGGGTACAAACTCTGCGCGGGCAGCAGGTCCCTCGCGCTCGTGACGGACCTCGGCTTCGTGCCCGGCTCGGTGCTCGACGCCGTCCGCGGCTGCGACGCGGTGATACTTGAGGCAAACCACGACGTTGAGATGCTTATAAAGGGCAGGTACCCTCCCTTCCTCAAAAAACGGATTCTGGGCGACAGGGGTCACCTTTCAAACGAGGCCGGGGCCCGCTTCGCGCTGAGCCTCGTCCAGAGCGGTACGAGGCGTCTGCTGCTCGCCCACCTCAGCAAGGAGAACAACACGCCCGAACTTGCCTTTACGGCCTTCAACTCGCAGCTCAGAAGCGGCGGCGCCGTTCTCGGCAGGGATTTTGAGATGTCCGTCGCCCCGCGCGACACATTGAGCATGATTTATTCTTTATAACTGGAGATAGTCAGAATGCTTGGTGTAAAAATAATCTGTGTGGGAAAACTTAAAGAAAAATATTTCAGCGACGCTGCAAGCGAATATATAAAAAGGCTCGGAGCCTACTGCAAGCTGGAGATTGAGGAGCTGCCGGAGTGCCGCCTTCCGCTAAACCCCACCGAGGCGGACGTGGAGTCGGCGCTCCTGCAGGAAGCCGAGAGGATTGAGCTCAGGCTGCCGGACAAAGCCGCAATAATAGTCCTCTGCGTCGAGGGCACGATGCTCGACAGCGTACAGCTCTCGCAGCTGCTTCAGAAGTTCGCCGCATACGGCAAGTCCCGCCTCTGCTTCATAATCGGCGGCTCGATGGGCCTCCATCAGCGCATCAAGGACCGCGCCGACTTCAAGCTGTCGCTGTCCAAAATGACTTTTCCGCATCATCTTGCGAGAATCATACTGCTCGAGCAGCTATACAGGGGCTTTAAGATAGCCGAGGGCTCAAGATATCACAAATAGCTGCGGGTGCAAAGGGAGGCATTTTATGCTCTGGTGTCATAACTGCAATTCCAAGCACGGAGACGATGTCAAAGTCTGCCCTGAATGCGGGGGCGAGCTTTCCGAGGAAATGCCTCCGGCCAAGGCAAAGCCTGCGAAAGCGAGCTGGCACTTTAGTTTCAAGAGAGCGAAAACTTCCCCCGAGTGGCCGCTCGACTCAAGCGGGAACAAGGTAAAACCTGCTTTTCTCGCAAACATCAGCGGGTCGCAGCTCGACTACGAGATGGCCCTCTCGCTTCTCAGGGCCTACAATATCCCCTACGCCTGCGATTTTCCCGGAGCCGGGCCGCTTGCAAAAATCATCGTCGGCTTCTCCGGCGCAGGAATGGACATCTATGTGCCGGAAACAATGCTTGAGGACGCAAGAGAGCTGCTCTTCGGCGAGGCCGAAGACGAAAACTGAGCTTCGGAGAGAGGTTTGGCTATGAGTTACATCGAAGAATACAACAAGTGGCTTCAAAGCCCCTCGCTGTCCCTGGAGGAAAAGTCCGAGCTTGAAGCGATTGCGAACGACCCGAAGGAGATTGAGGACAGGTTCTTCGCCCCCCTCTCCTTCGGCACAGCCGGCCTTCGCGGAATAATGGGCGTCGGCCTTCACCGCATGAACGTGCACGTCATACGCCACGCTACGCAGGGCTTTGCCTCCCTGATACGCGCGCTGGGCGAGGAGGCTATGAGGCGCGGGGTCGTCATATGCTACGACTGCCGCAGGAACAGCAGCCTTTTTGCGCGCGAAGCGGCAAGCGTCATGGCTGGAAACGGTATTAAGGTCAGGATTTTCGACGCGCTGCGCCCGACGCCCGAGCTCAGCTTTGCCATAAGAGAGTGCAGAGCCATGGCGGGCATCAACATAACGGCCAGCCACAACACGAAGGAGTACAACGGCTACAAGGTCTACTGGGAAGACGGGGCGCAGCTTCCGCCGGAGCACGCCGACGCCGTCGCTGCCGAGATGGCGAAAATCGATATCTTCACCGGAGTCAGGCTGAAAGATTACGACGAGGCCCTCTCCGAAGGGCTTATCGAGGTCATCGGCGAGGAGATAGACGAGAAGTTCCTCGAAAAGGCACTGGCCCACTCGATTGACAGGGAGTGCGTGAGAAAGGCCGCGGACGACCTTAGAATCGTCTACACGCCCTTCCACGGCACAGGCTACAGGTTCGTCCCCGAGGTCCTCAAAAGGCTCGGAATTAAGCACCTCTTCCCCGTTCCCGAGCAGATGGTGCTCGACGGAGATTTCCCGACCGTAAAGAGCCCGAACCCCGAATACCCCGAGGGCTTCTACCTTGCGATTGAGCTTGCACGCGAGAAGAATGCCTCGCTCATCATAGGCACGGACCCCGACTCCGACAGGCTCGGCATTATGGTGAAAAAGGGCGACGACTATATCAGCATAAGCGGCAACCAGCTCGGCGTGCTGCTCATGGACTATATAATAAGCGCGAGGAAGGCCGCCGGCACGCTGCCTGAAAACGCCGCGGTGCTGAAATCAATAGTCACGACCAAGATGTCCGACAAAATAGCCCGCATGAACGGCGTCTACATCGAGGACACCTTCACTGGCTTTAAGTTCATGGCCGAGAAAATTAAGGAGTTCGAGGAGAGCGGTGGGAAAAAGGTTATCTTCTCCTACGAGGAGTCCTACGGCTACATGGTCGGCGACTTTGTGCGCGACAAGGACGCCGTGACGGCCTCCATGCTCGTCGCCGAGATGGCGGCCTTCTACCAGCTAAAGGGCATGACGCTCTACGACGCCCTGCAGGCGCTCTATGAAAAGTACGGCTATCACAGCGAAAAGACCTTAAACCTCGTCATGCCCGGGCTCGACGGGCTGAAGAAGATGGGCCGTCTTATGGAAGCCTTAAGGACGCAGCCTCCGAAGGAGATTGGCGGCACCGCCGTCCTGCGCATAACGGATTACCTTGCCGGAACGGTGCTTGACTTAAGAAGCGGAGAGGTTTCCCAGTCGAAGCTTAAGGGCTCGAACGTCCTGTACTTCGAACTTGAGGACGGCACCGATTTCATCGTGCGGCCCTCGGGCACCGAGCCGAAAATCAAGGTCTACATCATGGCCAAGGGACAGAGCGCAAAAGAGTGCGAGGAAAAGATAAGGGTTTACGAAAAATACGCGAAAACCCTCGAGGGCTGAAATCCCTGCCCCTTAAACATATATCAAGAGGGGTTTAAATCCGCGCCGCAAGGCAAAAACCGCGCATTTTCGGCACGGTTATTGAGCGGAAAAGCTGTATTTTATATGTAAAGTAATTTTCCCTTACTTTCTTGCCCAATCCTGCAGTATTCGGTCGAATTTTCTGTAAAGCTGATTTCCTTTACTTTTCAGATTTTAAATGAACTGCCAAATTGTCTGATTATATATTGACATATCGGCGTATATAACATATAATGGCGGTCAGATAAGGGAGTAGTTGGCACGTAACGTGTAATAAAGTCAACATACTGACAACTGTCTGGCTTTATTTTAAACAACGAGACTTATCTGCGGGATGACGCAGATAAGTCTCGTTTAAGTTTACCGGGAGATGTGACATGAGCCTTGCTTCTTTGATACTTCTGGCCTTTGCCCTATCTATGGACGCCTTCGCCGTGGCAATCTGCAAGGGCCTTGCAATGCAGAAAATAACCCTCAGAAAGGCCCTGATTGTAGGCCTGTATTTCGGAGTATTCCAGGCGGGCATGCCTATTCTGGGCTACTTCCTGGGCTCCTTTTTCGAGCATCTGGTCACCTCGATAGACCACTGGATTGCCTTTATACTGCTCTCGGCCATCGGCGTCAAGATGATACGCGAAGCGCTGAGCTGTTCAAACGAAGAAGCCGACGACTCCCTCTCCTTTAAAACCATGATAGTCCTGGCAATAGCGACCAGCATAGACGCGCTGGCCGTCGGGATAACGCTTGCTTTTTTGCAGGTGAACATATACTACTCGGCGACTTTTATCGGAATAACAACCTTCAGCCTCTCCACAATCGGCGTTAAAATCGGTAACGTCTTCGGCGCTAAATACAAATCCCGCGCCGAACTTGTGGGCGGCACGGTTCTCATCATAATCGGAATAAAGATATTAATTGAGCACCTGTTTTTGCGGTAGTGAAAGCGCGGCCAAACGGAGTAAACTGCACCCCAATCGTCACGGTTTGATATACTGATAACGATTGGGGTGTTTAACTATGCAAAAAGAAGTGCAGAATATGGGATATGCGGAAAAAATCAAGCTTCAAGCTGGAAAATAGGGGGAGCATATGGCGGACCTGAAGATATTTACCGACAATATCGAGCCTGAAGCCTTAAAGCAGATTTATACCCTGATGGAGCAGCCCGTATTTCAGGGCTCGAAGGTACGCATCATGCCCGACGCTCACCAGGGCGTAGGCTGCGTTATAGGATTTACGGCCAATCTCATAGACAAGGTGATTCCCAACGTCGTGGGGGTGGACCTGGGCTGCGGGATGAGGACCTACGAGCTTGGAAAAGTCGACATCTCATTAGAGAGGCTCGACGAGACAGTCCATAGGTGCATCCCCAGCGGCAGAGACATACATAGGACGACGGTCGTTCGATTCCCGAAAATCCAGGACCTGCACTGCTATAAGCATCTCAAGGAAAGAGACAGGTTTGAGCGCAGCATTGGCACTCTTGGCGGCGGCAACCACTTTATAGAGCTCGACATTGACGACGAGGGCAACAAGTACCTTGTGATTCACACCGGAAGCCGCAATCTCGGCAAGCAGGTGGCCGAGCATTACCAGAAGCTTGCCGTCGAGCTTCTGCAGGGCAGGGACGAGCTTCTCGAAAGGCAGGAGGAGCTTATCGAGGATTACAGGAAAGCCGGAAAGAGCAAATCCGAAATCAAAAAGGCCCTCAAAGAGCTACGCAAAAGCATCGTTTCCGGCGGACCTAAGGTCCCGAAGGACCTCTGCTACCTCTACGGGGAGCCGATGGAGAGATACCTGCACGATATGAGAATCTGCCAGGAGTACGCAAGGCTAAACCGCGAAACCATAGGGAATATTATTCTCTCGGAGATGAAGCTGAGGCCCGTATCGAGCTTCGAGACCATACACAACTATATTGACCTTGAGAGCGGCATCATAAGGAAGGGAGCCATCTCGGCCAAAAAGGGCGAGCTGCTGCTGATACCGATTAACATGAGGGACGGCTGCATACTCGGGCGCGGCAAGGGAAACGAGGACTGGAACTGCTCCGCTCCGCACGGGGCGGGACGCGTCATGAGCCGCTCCGAGGCAAAGAAGACTATAAGCATGGACGAATACCGGCGGGCCATGGATGGCATATACACCAGCACCGTGAACTTCGACACAATCGACGAGGCCCCCATGGCGTATAAGCCTCTGTCGGAGATAGCCGAGAGCATCGCCGATACGGTGGAGATTCTGAAAATAATCAAACCCGTCTACAACTTCAAGGCCGGCGAATGATAGGGCGCGTCTCGCCTGTCGTTCGCCTCAGCAGCCCGTTTAATGGCGAACAGTACGGGCGGGCAATTAATAATCAAATCCGAAATTGTAAAGCAGATACCCCTCTCTTCTTTTTATTTTTTACAAAATAAAATCTGTCCCATGCTCGGCAAAAGCTGAGCATGGGACCTTTTTGTCTATGGTGTGACACAGGCTGCAAAACCACAGCCTGGTAACTCAGTTTATTTTTATCTGACCTTCCCTGCGCTCAAAGCTGCTTCAGAGCCTCCACTTGGACTGGTCGGTATGCAGCAGCTCGTGGGATACGTGGCCGAGCGGCTTTTCAAGGAACTCGGCGTAAATCTGCTGCACCGAGGGGTTTTCGTGCGAGAAGCGCAGCTTGCTTTTTGCGTCGAGTTTGTACAGGCGCGCACCGCGCTCGCCGGCAAGCTCAAGGCCGTCGGTAATCGGCTGGCCGCCGCCGCCTGCGCAGCCGCCGGGACAGGCCATAATCTCGACAAAGTCGTACCTGCTCCTGCCGGAGACGATGTCCTCCACTACGGCGCGGGCGTTGGCAAGCCCGCTTGCGACGCAGGCGCGCACAGGTATGCCCGCGATTGTCACGGTGACCTCCTTGCGCCCGTCCAAGCCCCGGACGACCTTGAAGGCCTCGGGGTCGGGGTTTTTGCCCTCAAGAACGAAGTAGGCGGTGCGCAGGGCGGCCTCCATGACGCCGCCCGTCGCGCCGAAGATTACGGCGGCGCCTGTGCCGGTTCCGAGCGGTGAGTCGAACTCCTCCTCGGGCAGCGTATACACGTTAATCCCCTTGACGCGCATGAGCCTCGATATCTCGCGGGTCGTGAGCGAGATGTCGACGTCGGCCCCGGCTCCGGCGTCGTTTAGCTCCGGAACCGCGCACTCATACTTCTTGGCGGTGCAGGGCATGACAGAAACGCAGACTATGTTTTTCGGGTCCGCACCGATTTTCTTTGCAAAGTAGGTCTTGGTCACCGCCCCGAACATCTGCTGCGGGGATTTGGCGGTAGAAAGATGTCCCACAAGCTCGGGGTACTCCAGCTTCATAAAGCGCACCCAGCCGGGACAGCAGGAGGTAAACATCGGCATTTTGGCCTTTCCCGTCTTGTCGGCCATGCGCTCAATGAGCTCGTTTCCTTCCTCCATTATCGTAAGGTCGGCAAAATTGGTGTCGAACACATAGTCGACGCCGAGGGCGCGGAAGGCCGCGGCCATGCGCTTTTCGGTCGCCAACTCGGGGGGGAGGCCGACTCCGTCGCCCCAGGCGGCGCGCACAGCCGGCGCGACCTGCAAAACGACAATCTTCTCCGGGTCGTTAATCGCGGCCATGAGCTTCATGGTGTCGTCGCGCTCGCGCAGCGCGCCGACCGGGCAGTGGGTGATGCACTGGCCGCAGTAGGTGCAGTTGACCTCGTCGAGCTTTCTGCCCTCGCGCACACCCACGGTCGCGCGGCGCCCGGTGCCGAGCAGATCCCAGACATGCATGCCCTGAATCTTGTCGCAGACGTTGACGCAGCGCAGGCAGTGGATGCACTTTGAGTTCGTGCGGATAAGCGGAAGAGACTTGTCCCAGTCGTTCTCCGGGAGCTGCGTCTCGTATATCGGGTCAAGCAGGTTCATGTCGCCCGCAAGGTTTTGCAGCGAGCAGTTTTGGTTGCGTGCGCAGGTCGGGCAATTGCAGTCGTGCTGGGATAAAATCAGCGCCACATTGTTGCGCCGCGCCTCGATAGCCCGCTCGGAGTTTGTGAGTATATCCATGCCCTCCATGCAGACGGTGTTGCAGGCGGTGGCCAGGCGGTCGTTGCCCTTAATCTCCACAACGCACACGCGGCAGGAAGCCACCTCGTTTAAACCCTTCAGGTAACACAGAGAGGGAACAATAATCCCGTTTTCACGGGCGGCCTGGAGGATGGTTGTGCCCTCTTTCACCGATATGGGTTTCCCGTTTATCTTTATATTTACCATTGTTCCTTCCTCCCTCCCCTGAACGCGCCGTAGCCGTAGTGGTCGCAGCGCAGGCAGCGAGAGCATTCGAGCTTGGCTTCCTCATCGGTCAGGCATATCTCCATCATGTTGAAGTCTCCCTTGCGGCTCTCGGCAGTGCGCTCCCTCATGTTCACCCTGCCCCAAGCGGGTTTGCCCTGAGTATAGGCCGGCGGTACCTCAACGCCGGAGGTGATGGGCGTGTTGAAGCCAAAGTAGGCGTCGATGTTGCTCGCGGCCACCTTGCCCGCGTCAATCGCGCGTATGACGGTCGCGGGGCCGGAGTAGCAGTCGCCGCCGGCAAATACGCCGGGTATGCCCTGCACGTTCGCGCCGAGGTCGGCGACTATGCGGCTGCGCCTTGTTTCCACGCCGCTCTGCTGGAAGTGCTTGCTCTCGATGGCCTGGCCGATTGCGACGAGGATGATATCGCAGGGCAGAGTTTCCTCGGGCGCCTCGGCATTGACGGGCAGCGGCCTGCCTTCCTCTATCGGACCCGGAATCTGAGGCTGCATGACAAAGCCAACTACCTTGTCATTATCGACCTCGATGCGAACGGGAGCCATGAGCTGCAGGACATCGCAGCCCTCGGCTATAGCCCCTTCCACTTCTTCCGGCAGGGCGGTCATATCCTCGATGCGGCGGCGGTAGACGATAATCACGCTGCTGGCGCCGAGACGCCGAGCCGTACGCGCAGCGTCCATGGCGACGTTGCCGCCGCCGACCACCACAACGCGCTTGCCCGTAAAGTCCGGGTTGTTTCCTTCTCCTACCGCGGCGAGCAGGTCGACCGCGTAGAGCACGCCGCGGGCGTCCTCGCCGGGGCATTCAAGCCTCTTGGCTCCCTGCGCCCCGATGGCAATGAAGACGCTGTCGAACTTGCTGCGCACCTCGGCAAATGAGATGTCCTTGCCGATTGTTACGCCGTAATGAACCTTTATGCCGGTTGAGAGGATATTCTCAATGTCCCGGTCGAGGTACTCGTCCGGCAGCCGGTAGCTCGGAATGCCGTAGCGCAGCATGCCGCCGAGCTTGGGGCGCTTTTCAAAAACCGTGACTTCGAAGCCCTTGAGCTGCAGGTAGTAGGCGGCCGTAAGCCCCGCCGGCCCGCCGCCGATTACCGCGACCGTCTTGCCGTTGGGCGGCGCGCAGGGAGGAGCCGGAACCTTGCCCGCGCGCTCCACCGCATAGCGTTTCAGGCCGCGGATGTTGATGGAGTCGTCCACGATCTGACGGCGGCAGTGCTTTTCGCAGGGGTGCTCGCAGACAAGACCGCAGACCGCGGGGAAAGGATTGTCCTTGCGAATCAGCCGTATCGCGTCGGCGTACCGCCCTTCCCTGATGAGAGCTATGTAACCGGGGATGTCGACATTCGCAGGGCAGCCCGCGACGCAGGGTACCGCGGCGAAGTGCTCCGTGCACACCCCCCTTTCCAGGTGGGACTCGTAGTCGTCCCTGAAAGCGGTCAGCCCGTCGAGGACCAGTTTTGCGGCCTCAAAGCCGATAGCGCAGTCCGCGCTGTCGTAGATTGCCCTGGCGCAGCTTTGAACTGTCTCCAAATCCGTTTGCGTCGCTTTTCTGTCTAGAATCTTCTCCAGCTGCCTGTGAAGCCTGTCAAGCCCCACCCTGCAAGGGATGCACTTGCCGCAGCTTTGCGTCAGACACATCTCCACAAAAGAGGCTGTCAGGTCCACCGGACAGCTGCCAAAAGGTGCAGCGCAGCGCCTTCGGCCGATTGTCTCATACAGCTCATCGACCTTCTTCTGCGCTGCGCTCTGCTGATTTATGTACATAGACTCGTCTCCTTTTGAATCTATATTTTTATATTTCATATCCTGATGCTTCATAATTTCTTTCCTTTACCGGAGAACGGCATGTACCTGCGGGATATTTCCTTTTCCTTAAATCTTTCTCTCCGGCTCCCTTTCCGGGGCCTAAGCTCAAATGCGCGAGTCTGATGCGTTTCCATCGAATACGCTCAATAGTTAACATTGCCTATTATGTTATAAATTTCCTGTTTATATAAACTCTCCTCATTCTAATTAGTTAACACACTTGTTTAAATATTACTGCAAGCATTTGTTACTGTCAAATAATTTTTTCCTATAATTACAGCTGGTTTTGTAATATATTTCTATTTTTCGTTAGAGGCGTAAAAATCGGGAGCCTCCGTTATAAACTTTTCGGCACGGCCTACTAAAATCAGGAGCTTAACGCAAGGCGCCGCGGCCTGTTATGCCGTCAGAGATAAGCCCGCCCGGCGGCTCCGCACTGCCTTGCCGTCTCCAAATTCGCCTGTCCCGCCCCCTTTCAGGTACTCAGAAACCGCCGGGCCTTCGCCCGCCAAGGAGCGAAGCTGCCCTGCCGGATAACGGCTCGTAAACGGCGCCGCTTTCAGTCCGCGGCAAGCCCAAAAAGGAGAGCGCAGCGCCGCCGGATGGGATTCTCAGCTTATAGCGCTGCGCTATATTTTGACAGTTGGCAATTCGATTTTGAGTCTTCTTTTTTGGCTTTGCGAAATCAGGGCTTGAGCCCGCCTTCCTTTGCAACACGGCGGCACAGCTCGGCGAGAGATATATCGTGTTCCCGGGCGATTTTCGCCAAATCCTCGTACTCCGGCTTCTCCCTTTGAACGCCCCAGCCGGAGGCCCTCTTGACACGGACGGGGCCGTACTCCGTTTCGACGGTGCGCATGCTGCGCTCAAGAGTATACCTTCTGCATCTGTACTCGCGGATGCCCAGGGTAGTGGTGTGCAGGAAAATCTGCCTCAGCATCTCCTCGCGCCTGTCCTCCCGGCAAAGGCAGGTCAGCAGAATGCCCGGCCGGTTTTTCTTCATGCCGACGGCGGTGGTAAATACGTCGAGCGCCCCCGCCTCAAGCAGCCGCTCCATCGCAAATCCCAAGGCTTCCGGCGTCATGTCGTCGAGATTGCAGCAAAGCTCCAGGACATCGTCCCGCTCATCCACACTTTCGCCCCAGAAGGCCCTGACGCAGTTGGCCGCGGGGAAGTCCTTTTTGCCCATTCCGTAGCCGACCTTCTCCACCTTCATCAGGGGCATATCGCCAAACTCGGAGACGAAATACCTAAGCAGCGCAGCCCCCGTCGGGGTGCAAAGCTCCCCTCTGATTCCGCCGCTGTAAACAGGGATGCCGCGCAGCAGATATTCCGTCGCAGGCGCGGGAACCGGCAGCAGGCCGTGGGCGCAGCGCACCATCCCGCTCCCGACATTGACGGGAGAGGCCATGATTTTCTCGGGCGAAAGCACTTCCAGCGCTAGGCATACGCCCAGCACATCCGCAAGTGCGTCCAGAGAACCGAGCTCGTGAAAATGAATCTGCTCAACAGGCGCGCCGTGGACGCGGCTCTCCGCCTCCGCTATGAGGCCGTACACCGCAAGAGCGTCGGACTTCACCTTTTCCGAAAGCTTGAGGTTCGAGATGAGCTCCTTAATCTCAGCAATTCCCCGGCGGGTGTGGCTGCGGGAGTGCTCTTCACGGGAATTGAAATGCTCGTGGCCGTGATTATGATGCTCGTGCCGCGAAGCATTATAGTCGCGGGACTCCTCTTCCCCGCCGTCAATCCTCACCGCCAGGTGCGTGCCTCTGATGCCGCATTTCACAGAGGGCTCAGGAACAAAATCCACCCCGGGCAGCCCCAGGCCTCTCAGCCTTTCCAGAAAGGCGGGCTTGTCGGGAATAAGCTCGTAAAGGGCGGCCATAAGCATGTCCCCCGCCGCCCCCATATTGCATTCAAGATACAGTGTCCTCATTCTTTCAGCCCTTCCATCTGGTTGATGCGGCTGGCGAGGTATCCGGCGCCGAAGCCGTTGTCGATATTGACCACGCAGGTGCCGGAAGCGCAGGAGTTGAGCATCGCAAGCAGGGCCGAAAGCCCGCCGAAGCTCGCGCCGTAGCCAACGCTCGTGGGCACGGCTATGACCGGGCAGTCGACAAGCCCGCCGACCACGCTCGCAAGCGCCCCCTCCATCCCCGCCACGGCTATCACGCAGCGGGCGCTCATCAGCACGTCGAGATTTGAAAGCAGCCGGTGCAGTCCAGCAACGCCCACGTCGTACAGGCGCGTTACGCGGTTTCCGAGCACCTCTGCGGTAAGCGCCGCCTCCTCCGCCACCGGGATGTCGCTGGTTCCGCCTGTGACAACCACAATGCTCCCGCGTGAAGGCCGCTCTGCGGGATAGGCGATGCCTACCCGCGCCTGCGGATGGTAATCAAGGGGCACGGCGGCGGCCACTTTCCTGGCTGTTGCCTCGTCCATCCGGGTAATCAGGACGTTCTTGCAGCCATGCTCCCCCATACGGGCCGCAATTCCTATGATTTGCTCCGCCGTTTTCCCGGCCCCGTAGATGACCTCCGCTGCGCCCTGGCGGACGCTCCGGTGGAGGTCCAGCTTGGCGTAGCCCAAATCCTCAAAGGGCGATTCCTTCAGCTTCAGAAGGGCATCCTCTGGCGTCACCGCGCCCTCCGCCACGGAGCGAAGAAGACGTAATATTTCCTGTTTGTTTTCCATACAAGTTTCCCTTCAATCCGATTTTTTCCGGGGTATCAAATCCAGCACTACCTCCGAGAAGAAAGGTCTAAACTCCTCAATTATCCTGCCGCGGAGCTCCATGGCCCTGCCGAGCTCTTCTTCGGGCAGCTGGATGCGCGCGACCTCGCCCAGCTTCCTTACGCGCAAATCCCTAAAGCCGAGGCGTGAGAGCGCTTCTTCGGCCCCCTCGACACGGAGCAGAGCTTCCTCCGTAATCCCGGTGCCGGCGGGGATTCTGGTGGCAAGGCAGGCCCTGCTCGGCATATCCCATGTGGGAAGCCCCGCCTCTCTGGAGAGCGCCCGAATCTCCGCCTTCGTCAGCCCGCACTCGCGCAGCGGCGAGCGCACGCCGAACTCCCGCAGCGCCCGCATGCCCGGGCGGTCGCCCGCGTCGTCCGAGGCGTTTGTCCCGTCGACCAGCACAGGATAGCCGTCGGCGGCCGTTCTCTGCAGCAGTACGGAAAACAGCGCCTTCTTGCAGTAATAGCACCTGTCCTTGGGATTTGCTATGACCTCGGGCAGGGCAAAGACGTCCAGCCTCAGGACCTGAAGGTCCGCGCCCAGCTTCCTGCAAAGCTCCTGAGCGGCCTCAAACTCGAAGTCCGGCACAAAGGCAGTCTTAATAAAGTAGGGGCGGATATCGGCTCCGCTCTGCAAGCCAGCGTACAGCAGATATGTAGAATCCACCCCGCCCGAAAAAGCAAGGGCCACCTTCGGGTTCTGCGCGAAAAATTCCCTGAGCGTCATCATTTTCACAACCTTTTCTATTGAGCCGTTTTCTACAATAAATAGCCTTTAATACTTTTTGATATTTCCTAAAACAATGTGTCGTGCACAGCTAAAGCATACACAATAACGCGCGGCAATGCAACCGCCTGTGCAATTCGCTGACCTGTTGTTGCATTATAATTTTTAAAGAATGTAAAAAACTGCACCGTAACCTTCGGTGCAGTTTTTGCCTTTAAAAGCCCATTTGAATAAAACCGCTGCGTGATTAGTTAGGTATCTGCCTTCCCTCGTGGTTGATGGTGTAGTTGTCTTTGTAAATCAAGTCCGAGACCTTCACGGCGGTGTAGCCGTTCTGGATAATCCACTCGATGATGCCGGGCAGGGCTTCGGGTGTGTGCTTCGCGGCGTTGTGGAAGAGCACTATCGAGCCGGGCTTTATCCTGCTCGTGACCCTGCTTTTAATCTCCGCTGCCGAGAGGTCCTTCCAGTCGAGGCTGTCAACGTCCCACTGTATCGTGTACATGCCCATGCTCTTTAGCGCCTTTATTACATGGTCGTCGTACTCGCCGAAGGGGCACCTGAACAGCGTCGGGCGCACGCCGGTTATCGCCTCAATCGCGTCGTTGCAGGCGTTCACATCGTCTATTATCTGCTGCGTGGAGAGCCTTGAAAAATGGGCGTGCGTGTTAGAATGGTTCATGACCTCGTGCCCCGCGTCGTGCAGCGCCTTGACGGACTCGGGGTACTTTCGCGCCCAGTCGCCCACCACGAAGAAGGTCGCCTTGATATTATACCTGCCCAGGATGTCGATAAGAAGCTGGGTATCCTCGTTGCCCCAGGCGGCGTCGAAAGTCAGCGAGACAAACTTGCCGTCCCGCTGGACGCAGTAGATTGGAAGCTCCCTCATCGTGGCAGAGGCTCCCACTATAGGCGAGCCGCCAGTGATGTATATTATAAGCGCCGCGAGCAGCAGCCCCGCCACGACCGCGAGCTTTTTCCGGCTCAAAAGAATGGTTTTTCCCCTGAATCTGAATACTTTTCCAAGCAAAATACCACATCCCTTTCCTGATTCTCACCTTACTTTATGTCCGATTGCCCCAACATATTCAGCTTGTAAACATATTAACGGGATGGTAAAATTATACTCGCAGTTTTGAGGCAAAAAGTTAAGAAAACCGTTTCCCGCGGCGGGGCTCACCGGGCTAAAGGAAAAATCGGTCGCAGGCGGGGCAAAGAAGTCCGGGCAGAAGCGTTTTGAGGTGATTTCATGGCGGATTTGAAAACGGACGTAAGGTATATAAAGGGCATCGGGGAGCAGAGGGCAAGGTCCCTTAGAAAGCTCGGGATAAACACGCTCTTCGACCTCATATCCTACTTCCCGCGGGCCTACGAGGACAGGACCGAGTTCCGGACTATAGCCAGCCTCCTGCCGAACGACACCGCCTGCGTGAGAGCGCTAGTTACCACCCCTCCGCGCCTGAGCCACGTACGCAAGGGCCTCGACCTTGTGAAGCTTCGCGTCGCCGACGAGAGCGGCTCGATGGACATAACTTTTTTCAACCAGTCCTATGTGAAGGACTCGCTGAAATACGGCGCCTACTATGTTTTCTACGGCAAGGTCGGAGGGACCCTGCGCCGCCCCGAGATGGTAAACCCCGTTTTCGAGCCCGAGGACAGGGCGGGCGGCGTCACCGGCCGCATAGTCCCGATATACAGGCTCACGTCCAACATCAGCCAGAACATACTGTCAAAGGCCGTGCGCCAGGGCCTCGAGGCGGTCGAAAGCATACCCGAGGTGCTGCCCGAAAGGGTACGGGAGAAGTTCGGCCTTGTGGATGCGGATTTTGCCTACAGGAACATACACTTCCCCTCCGACATGAGGTCCCTTGAGCTTGCAAGAAGGCGCCTTGTGTTCGAGGAGCTCTTTACCCTTACCTGCGCACTGGGCCTGCTCCGCGAGCGCAAGGCCGAGAAAAAGGGCATCGTACCGAAGGAGGCGGACATCGAGGAGTTTTATTCCGCCCTCCCCTTCTCCCCGACCGGCGCACAGCGCAGGGTCATCAAGGAGCTTATATCGGACATGCTCTCGGGAAGGCCGATGAACAGGCTAATCCAGGGCGACGTCGGCTCGGGAAAAACCCTCTGCGCCGCCGCTGCCGCCTGGTATGTGTTCAAATCGGGCCATCAGACAGCCTTCATGGCGCCGACCGAAATACTCGCCCAGCAGCATTACAACACGCTGACGGAGCTCCTCACTCCCCTGGGCGTCAGAATCGGGCTTTTGACGGGGAGCCTTACGGCAAAACGCAAGCGCGATGTCAAAACCGCCCTCGCGCTCGGCGAGATTGACGTAATCGTCGGCACCCATGCGCTTTTGTCCGAGGGCGTCGACTTCTTCTCCCTCGCGCTCGCGATAACGGACGAGCAGCACCGCTTCGGCGTTAACCAGCGCAGCCTCCTGACCGAAAAGGGCGAAAACCCGCACGTGCTCGTCATGTCGGCAACCCCCATTCCGCGCACGCTCGCGCTGATTATCTACGGCGACCTCGACATCTCGATAATCGACGAGCTGCCCCCGGGAAGACAGCCCGTCGAGACCTACGGCGTGGACGAGAGGATGAGGCCGCGGATAATGAGGTTCGTGCGCAAACTGGTGTCGGAAGGTCGGCAGGTCTACATCGTCTGCCCGATGGTCGAGGAAAACGAGGCCCTGAACGTAAAGGCCGCCGAGAAGTATTACGAGCAGCTTAAGACCAGGGTCTTCCCCGATTTGCGGCTTGCGCTGGTGCACGGCAGGATGAAGCCGGCCGAGAAGGACGCGGTGATGGCCGCCTTCGTCCGCGGCGAGGTCGACATTCTCGTCGCGACGACCGTAATAGAGGTCGGCGTCGACGTCCCGAACGCCGCGCTCATGGTGATAGAAAACGCAGAGCGCTTCGGGCTCAGCCAGCTTCACCAGCTGAGAGGCAGGGTCGGGCGCGGAAAGCACAAGTCATACTGCATAATGTTCTGCGAGGGCGGAAGCGAGAACCCGCGCATAAACGTTATGGTGAAGACTAACGACGGCTTCAAGATTTCCGAGGAGGACCTGAAGCTCCGCGGCCCGGGCGACTTTTTCGGCTCGCGCCAGCACGGCCTGCCTGAGATGAAGATAGCGGACCTCTCCGCCGACATGAGGCTGCTCTCCGAGGCCCAGAACGCGGCGGCGGAACTCTTAAAATCGGACCCGAAGCTCACTTCCCCCGAGAACAGCGCGCTCCTGAAAAGGATCAGGGAGCTTTTTGAGCTGAACGCCGATATCTTCAATTAAAACTAAAAGCCGCCTTCGGGAGAAGCCCGAAAGCGGCTTTTTCCAAATACTGGAAGGCTGCGGCAAATCAGCCGCAGCCCATATGTTATATCAGAAGAAAAAGAAGGGAAATCCCGGCCAGCAACGCCTGCGGCAATAGCCGGACCAGCAGCCCCTTCCCCAGCGGCAGCCGCGTCGTCTCCAATACATTCAAATCTCTCCTTTATTCACAATAGCCTATATGAGCTATCTATATCCATTATATGCGCGCAGGCCGGAATTGTGGTGAGGTCCCCTACAATAAGCAGGCTACTTTATCGCCGGGGCCTGTCATATCTGTCCGACCTCCCTATTATAATGTCTTATCGACGTAACTTGGGAGGTTACCATATGCGCGCAAAAAGATTCATATATAACACTCTCCTGCTCACGATAGCCTCGCTTGTGATTCGCGGCATAGGGCTTATGTTCCAGGTCTATCTCTCGAACAAGATAGGCGCGGAGGGCATCGGGCTTTTCCAGCTCATAATGTCGGTACAGGTGCTCGCGGTGACCTTCGCGGTTTCGGGCATACGCTACGCGGTCTGCCGCCTTGTCTCCGAGGAGATTGGGCTCGACAACCCGGCCGGCATCCGTGCCGCCGTGAAGCGCTGCATTGGTTACGCCCTATGCTTCGGCTCGGCTGCCTGCCTAATCCTCTTCTTCGGCGCCTACCGCATAGGGGCAATCTGGGTGGGCGACAAGCGCACGGTTCTGTCCCTCAGAATCCTCGCCTTCACCATGCCCCTCATCGCGCTCTCCTCCGTCATGGGCGGCTATTTTACGGCCGTGCAGCGCATAGTCAAATTCTCCTCCTCGCAGATACTCGAGTACCTTATCAGGTTTTTCGTGGTCATGCTGCTTCTCGGGCTCGTTCCGCCGGGAAACCTCGAATACGCCTGCGCCGCCGTCTCGGTGGGCAACCTGCTCGGAGAGATTTTATCCCTGGCCTTCGTCATGACACTTTACTTCTTTGACGTGCGGCGGTACGGAAAGGCGCGGAAAAAGCACCCGGGCATGACGGGCAGGATGCTGCGCATCGCCCTGCCGATGGCCCTCAGCGCCTACGCCCGCACTGCGCTCGGCACCCTGCAGCACCTGCTCGTCCCGAAGGGGCTCCAGAAATCGGGCGCAAGCCCCGAGGCCTCCCTTGCGGCCTACGGCACCATCTCGGGCATGGTGCTTCCGGTCGTACTCTTCCCGATAGCGATTTTCCAGTCGGTATCCGAGATGATTGTGCCGGACCTCACCGAGGCGCAGATGCGCGGCGACAGCGCGCTCTGCAGCCGGATAGTCAACCGCACCCTCACGATTTGCCTTTTCTTCTCAATAGGCGTCTTCGGCGTCTTCTTCGCCTTCGCCAGGGAGCTGGGTCTTGCGGTCTACAAGGCGAGTGCGCCGGGGTACTTCATCAGGATTTTCTCGCCCCTGGTCATCGTCATGTACATGGACACGGTGGCCGACGGCATGCTGAAGGGGCTGGGACAGCAGATGCACTCGATGGTATATAACATAATCGACGCTTTGACGAGCGTCATCATGGTCTACTTCCTCCTGCCGAGATACGCTGTCACCGCCTATGTGTTTACGATTTTCTTCACCGAAACCTTAAACTTCGCTCTGACAATAAAAAGGCTCACTAAGGTGGTCGAGGTCTCGGTGCCGCTCCGCGACATTGTCCTGCCCTTCCTCTGCATCGCCGGCGCCGTCAACTTCTCCCTGCTCCTGCTGCGCCTAATCGGGCTTCCGATTTCGCCCGCGCCGCTTGTCATAGCGGTCCACATGCTGCTGACGCTTTTGCTCTACTACATGCTCCTTCGGCTCTTCAGCTGCCTTACAAGCTCCGACGTCAGGCTTTTTGCCGCCTTGTTTAAACAGTAATAGAGTGGTATAATATTTTATTAATTTTATCGAATCGGAGGGCCCTCTCATGGAGCTTATGGTTTTGGACGGAAACAGCATAGTGAACCGCGCCTTTTACGGCATACGCCTGCTCTCGACCAGGGAAGGCGTGTACACAAACGCCGTATTCGGCTTTATGAATATACTCTTAAAGCTCCTGAACGAGGAAAACCCGGACGCGCTCTGCGTGACCTTCGACCTCAAGGCCCCGACCTTCCGCCACGAACAGTTTGAAGGCTACAAGGCCAAGCGCAAGGCCATGCCCGAGGAGCTCGCCTCGCAGATACCGATACTCAAGGAAGTGCTCGACGCGATGAACATACCGAGGTACGAGCTCGAGGGCTACGAGGCGGACGACCTCATCGGCACGATAGCCAAGAAATGCGCGGAGTCCGGCGTTAAATGCGTCGTAGTGACGGGCGACAGGGACAGCCTTCAGCTTATTGACGAGACGACCACCGTAAAGCTGGTCTCGACGCGCATGGGCCAGACGGAGTCCAAAACCATGACGCCGGAAACCTTCTTCGAGGAATACGGCTTCACCCCCGAAAAGATAGTGGACCTAAAGGCCCTGATGGGCGACAGCTCGGACAACATCCCGGGCGTCCCCGGCATAGGCGAAAAAACCGCGCTAGACCTCATCCGCCGCTTCGGCACGATAAAAGAGATATACGACAATATCGAAACGCTCGATATCAAGGACTCGGTGCGCAAAAAGCTCATCGAGGGCAGGGAGAGCGCGGAGCTAAGCTTCGTTCTCGCCACAATCTGCCGCGACGCCCCCCTCAATTTCAAACCCGAAGACAACTTAAGAAAACCGCTCGACAACGACAGGCTCTACGAGCTGTTTAAGAAGCTTGAGTTCAACAAGCTGATTGAGAGGCTGAACCTAGCCCCCTCTCCCGAAAAGGCGCCCGAAATCGAGGCGCCGGAGATTGCATGCGAGGAGATAAGCGGCGCCGAGGCGCTGGACAGGCTGCTTGAGAAGTGCAGGGCCTCGGAGTACGTTTCCTTTATATGCAGGGACGGTCTTAACAGGCTTGAGATTTGCACGGGCGAGAAAATCAGCGTCGTTGCCTGGGAGAATTGCGGCGAGGGCTACAACGCCTTCCTGCGCTCCTTCTTCGGCGCCGAGGTCAAAAAGGTCTCGCACAATGTTAAGGACATAATGCGGCTCCTGCTCGCGGAGGGCCTGCCTCTCGAGGGCTTTGTCTTCGACACGGCGCTCGCCGCCTATCTCATATCGCCCACCGACAGCAAGTACGAGCTCTCTTCCCTCTCCTCGCGCTACCTGGGGGCAGAGATGCCTGAGGCCGCGGCGGCCTACAGGCTCCACCCAATTTTGAGGGACAAGCTCGCGGGACTTGGCATGACGATGCTGTACTACGAGGTCGAGCTGCCGCTCTGCGCCGTGCTCGCCGAGATGGAGCACGAGGGCTTCCTCATCGACAAAAAGGCCCTCGCCGAGTTCGGCGAGAGCCTCAGCGGCGAAATCGGGGAGCGGCAAACGAGGATATACAGGCTTGCGGGCATGGAGTTCAACATAAACTCCCCTAAGCAGCTCGGAGAGGTCCTGTTTGAAAAGCTGATGCTGCCGGCCCCGAAGAAGACCAAGACGGGCTACTCAACGAGCATAGAGGTGCTCGAGCGGCTCATAGACAAGCACCCGATAATACGCGAAATCATCAAGTACAGGGAGCTGACCAAGCTCAAGTCCACCTACGCGGACGGGCTATTGAAGGTTATCGCGCCGGACGGCAGGATACACACTAACTTCCAGATGACGGTGACCGCGACTGGACGCCTGTCCTCGGCCGAGCCGAATCTGCAGAACATACCCGTGCGCAGGGCGCTCGGCGGCGAGATAAGGCGCATGTTCATCGCCTCGCCCGGAAAGACGCTCGTAGACGCGGACTACTCCCAGATTGAGCTGCGCATTCTCGCCCATATCTCGGGCGACGAGACGATGATTAAGGCCTTTAAGAACAACGAGGACATACACGCCGTAACCGCCTCGCAGGTCTTCGGCGTCGCGCCGGAAGAGGTGACTCCCCTGCAGCGCAGCCGCGCCAAGGCGGTCAACTTCGGCATAGTCTACGGCATATCGGCCTTCTCCCTCGCCCAGGACATAGACGTCACGACGGCCGAGGCCAAGGCCTACATCTCAAGCTACCTTTCCAAGTACCACGGCGTGAGGGAGTACATGAAGAAGGTGGTCGAGGAAGCGAAGAAAAACGAGTACGTGACGACGCTCTTCGGCCGCAGGCGCTACCTCCCGGAGCTTAAGTCCTCAAACTTCAACACGCGCTCCTTCGGCGAGCGAGTGGCCCTGAACACCCCCATACAGGGCACGGCCGCCGATATAATCAAGCTCGCCATGGTGAGGGTCCACTCAAGACTCAAACGCGAGGGACTCAAGGCCAAGCTGCTTTTGCAGGTGCACGACGAGCTGATTGCCGAGGCTCCGGTTGCCGAGACCGAGGCCGTAAAAAGAATACTCACGGAGGAGATGGAGGGCGTCGTTAAGCTCAGCGTCCCCCTCACCGTCGAGGCCCACAGCGGGCACAACTGGCTAGAGGCAAAGTGAGGCGCATCTGAATGTACAATATAGTCAGGCTCGAGGAACGCCACCTGCCCCAGGTGGTCGAGCTTGAAAAACTCTGCTTTTCAACGCCCTGGTCCGAGGAATCGCTGCGCGGCGAGCTCAGAGGGCCGTTTACGCACTATTTCGCCGCCGAGGACGAGAGCGGCCGAGTCCTCGGCTACGCGGGGATGCAGGCGATACTGGACGAGGGCTACATCACAAACATAGCGGTCTCCCCTTCCTCAAGGCGCCTCGGTATTGCCAGCGCCCTGCTCAATGCCCTCATGGACCTGGGCAGAACGAAGAAACTGTCTTTTCTGACGCTGGAAGTGCGGGAGAGCAACAACGCCGCTATTTCCCTTTACCGCAAGTTCGGTTTTATGGTCGTGGGCAGGCGTAAAAACTATTATGAAAAGCCCCGGGAGGACGCCCTGCTCATGACATACTCATACAAGTACGCGCAAGCAGTTGAAAGGAATGAATCCCTTGATAATAATGTCGGTTGAAAGCTCCTGCGACGAGACCGCCGTCGCGATAACCCGCGACGGGCGCGAAATCCTCGCAGACGAGATATTCTCGCAGGTCGATATGCACGCCATATACGGAGGCGTGGTGCCGGAGATTGCCTCCCGCAACCATATAGAGGTCATAAGCCGGCTCGCCGACTCCGCGATATCCAGGGCGGGCATAAAGAAGGCGGAGATTGACGCCGTCGCCGTCACCTACGCCCCGGGCCTCATAGGCGCGCTCCTCGTCGGCCTCAACTTCGCCAAGTCCGCCGCCTTCGCCTTAAACAAGCCGCTGATTCCCGTGCACCACATAAGGGGGCACATAGCCGCAAACTATTTAGCCTATCCGGAGCTCGAGCCGCCCTTCCTCGCGCTCGTGGCCTCCGGCGGCCACACGCTGATAATAGATGTCGAGGACTACACGCGGATGAAGGTGCTCGGCTCCACAAGGGACGACGCCGCCGGAGAGTGCTTCGACAAGGTCGCCCGCGTCCTGGGGCTCGGCTACCCCGGCGGAAAGCCGATAGATATGCTCTCGAAGTCCGGGGACAGCAGGAAGTACCACCTCCCCCGCGCAAAGGTCGAGGACCATCCCCTGGATTTCTCCTTTTCCGGCCTCAAAACCGCGGTCTTGAATATCGTAAACAGCCTGAGCCAGAAGGGCGAGGAGCTCGACAAGGCCTCGCTTGCGGCCTCCTTCTCCGCCGCGGTCAGCGACTCCATCGTCTCAAGGGTTATGGAGGCGGCGCAGCTTACCGGCCATAAAAAAATAGCCTGCGCGGGCGGGGTCCTCGCAAACTCGCTGATACGCGCTGAGCTGACCGAGGCCTGCAGAAGAGAGGGCAAAACCCTCTACCTTGCCCCGGTGCATCTCTGCGGCGACAACGCGGCGATGATAGGCTCGCAGGGCTATTACGAGTTTCTGGCGGGCAATGTCGCGGGCGCCGACCTGAACGCCTACGCGACCATGGACGTCGACAATATTTTTTGACTTCTCGTGAACTCTTTCCTGCAAAACGGAATTTATTTTTGCTCCCCGGAGTCGAATTAAATCCATTTTTGTTATTATGTAAACGGTTTTATATTATTATTTTTTGTAAAATATTCATTTGCGCAATCTACAATTTATTACAATTGCTCTTAAAGCTGCGCGGTTTAAATAAGTTGAGCAATGTGGATAACCCTGTGGATAATGTGCATAACTATCTGTAGAGCCGGGCGCGATTATTACTTATGTAAACTAAAATCAATCGGGCTTTCTTCAAAAAACCTAAAAAGCGGCTATTTTATGAGAGTTTTTTCCCCTGTTCTTTTTCCAAAAAAATCGGCATAAATTTGGCAAAGATTACAAAGTTGGCGATTTGTTCAATTTTTCCGCTTCATTTCATCATTATCTTGAAGAAAGTAATCCTTCAAATTACAAGACGTAATAACATTTTTCTGTTGACTAAGAAGTCCCTATATGCTATACTCGCATATGCTGCCCGTATTTATGGCCTCAGAGTCGGTAACAAGCTTGAAAAATTTCTAAAAGTACGGTATAATTTCGTCGGGCCAGCTTAAAAAGAGTATAGGTCATGCTTCTGTAGCGCAGCCGGTAGCGCAACTGATTCGTAATCAGTAGGTCAGCGGTTCGAATCCGCTCAGAAGCTCCAGACCCTCCGGTTATTGCCGGAGGGTTTTTTCCGCCTTGTTGACGCGGGCAGAGATTTGACGCAATATAATCTTGAAAAGGCCTGTGCAAAATCAAAATCAGGAAGCGGGGGTTTGCGGCCTTGATAATAAGCGCCAGCAGGCGGACGGATATACCCGCCTATTATTCGGACTGGTTCTTCAACAGGATAAAAGAGGGCTTCGTGCTGGTGAGAAACCCCATGAATTTTCATAAGGTGGGCAAGGTGCGCCTTAGCCCCGAGGTCGTGGACGGCATCGTCTTCTGGACCAAGAACCCCGTCCCGATGATGGACAGGCTCGACGAGATTGGGGACTACCCCTATTACTTTCAATTTACCCTGACCTCCTACGGAAAAGATGTCGAACCGAATGTGCCGTCCAAAAACGAGGTGATAATCCCGGCCTTTCAGAAGCTCTCGCGGAAAATAGGCAGGGACAGGGTGGTCTGGAGATACGACCCGATTTTCTTAAGCGAAAGCTACACAATCGACTACCACTGCAGATACTTCGGGGCCCTCGCAGAGAGGCTCCATGAGTACACGGACAGGTGCACGCTGAGCTTCATCGACCACTATCGGAAAACCGAGAGAAACGCAAGGCCTCTCGGTATAATCAAAGCCACCCTGGAGCAGAAGCTCGAGCTTATGGGCCGCTTTTCCGCCATCGCGGCAAAATATGATTTGAAGCTCGACGCCTGCGCGGAAGAAATCGAGCTTGAGCAGTTCGGAATCGCGCGCGCATCCTGCATAGACAAAGCCCGCCTGGAGAGAATCGGAGGTTACGCGCTCAACATCGGCAGGGACAGAAATCAGCGGCCGGAGTGCCGCTGCGCGGAGAGCATCGACATCGGCATGTACGACACCTGCAAAAACGGCTGCCTCTATTGCTACGCAAACTACAGCCCAAAGGCAGCACGGGAGAATTTCAGCAAGCACGACGCAAACTCCCCGCTGCTCTGCGGTGAGCTCACCGAGGGCGACGTCGTCAGAGAGCGGCCCGCTGCTTCGTGCAGAAGCTGTCAGATGAATTTATTTTCCGACGTATAAGCTCGCGGAGTCTGCGGCTAAGCCAATGCGCCGCTCCGTGTTTGAAGGCGGCTGGACTAACGGTACAAAAACAAAACGGCAGGGCGCCCCCCTGCCGTTTACATTAGTCCCTGTCCCGCTTGAAGGGATAAGCCGTCAAAAGTGAAATAACATCCTTATAATTTATGCAAAGAAAAAGAGAGGTCAATTCGGCCTCTCTTCAGATTGTAGACAAACCTGTTTCTGCGAAAAAAGCCTTGCAGAGTTTGCCGCCGCAGCGGCAAAAGGATTCAAATTGCGTCGTTTCCGGCGACATGTGCGTCGGAAATGACACATCTCATGCAGGGAGCGGCTGAGCGACCTGCATGCAGCTTTTTGTCGGCAAAGCCCGAAAGGGCTTTGTCGACAGTTTGAAGAGAGGTCAATTCGACCTCTCTTATTCTTGTTGCGTCTTCTTTCTGAAAGTGACAACAAAAGCCCCCTTTATTTGGCTGGATGTTGCCATATAGTCGTAAGTGACAAGCTCATATCCCTCGGCAGCCCTCTGATTCAAAAGGGCGTCAAGCTCTTTGATATCCCTCTCATTTGCCTTGTCCGAGAAAATTTTTGTGCTGACCGTTAGAATCTCTGTTTTATAAGTGTACATTTTAAGGCCCCCTCTTGAAATAACTTCGCAAATTCCAGTTTACCGCCGCGCGGACAGATGGGAAATTCGCCGTTTACACTATATTACCATATTATAGCTGTCAATATATACTTCTTTCAACTGTGTATATCCATTTATGTGCAACAAACGGTTATTGCATGTTAATTCAAAATTTTTGGCGTACCCCTTTGGGACAGAGGCTCCTACTATCCCCGGCTTTCCACGAACCATCTGCCGATATTGTTTCCCGAGATATTCGCGCTGCGCTCGAAAA
>ENA-UPAD01000781-UPAD01000781.1-bioreactor-metagenome-genome-assembly--contig:-NODE-781-length-40617-cov-7.151349_pt1 | contig 40617 bp, 30 predicted proteins | sample MGYA00238179_ERZ772710 | MGnify/ENA primary metagenome ERZ772710 (study PRJEB29004, sample SAMN07631245) | bioreactor metagenome | isolation source: Switchgrass digestor | place: USA: Dartmouth...
ATACTTGGGTGGAAACGCCCTGGGAAAGTAGGTCGTTGCCGGATTTATATGAAAGTCTTATGGTTATATGCCGTAAGGCTTTTCTAACTATAAAATCCCTTTATAAGGGAACGGTTTTCGTGCTTCCTTATGAATGGCTCTGTGCGTTTGGGACTTGAATGTAAAAAGATAAGGAAGTAGAAAAACAGTCCCCGGTTTTATTTTTATGCGATACCAGATTTTTGCCACTGGTTATATAGGAGGAAGCGGAATGAGAAAGAACTTAAAAATAATACTTCTATTTATTATCTTAGTAGCAACCATGAATTTTACCGCATGCAGCAAAAAAGCCCGCAATGAAATCATAGGAAAATGGGAAGTTGTATCCTTTAAATCAGATACCGGCGGAGCGCAAGATATGCTTACCCAATTGCAGACTATGGCAGGTAAAATGATTTTTACCGAAGGGTCAATCGTCGAGTTTATAGATGGCGGAAAAGTATCATTAAGAAATATTGTTACAGAATACTCATGGGTTACAGAAGAAAAAATTCAAATTGGAAATGAAAACAGCGGTGATGCACCACTTATTTTTGATGTAAGCATAAATGATGATACTATGGTTTTTAAGAATGAAATGGTAATTACATTCAAAAAAGCGGATGGAAAGTCCGGAAAAGATGATAAAGAAGTTTCAGGCAACAATGAAAGGTATGATGAACTGCAGATGCAGATTGATTCCCTGAGCAGGGAACGGGATGAACTTATGAATCAAAAATCCGAGCTTGAAAAAAAAGTACAGGCTTTGGAATCAGAGCTTCAAAAATACCAGGAAGTTGTACATAAAAGAGAGTTTATCACTCAGGACAGCCAGATTGAAGAAAAGTTTGCAACTGCATATTCCATAGAAGAAACAGCAACCGTAAAGGAACTGGAGATATCTTTATCAAATGTAACTTTCTCGGATAACTATAAAGGCGTAATTCCAGAATTTGGTAAAATAGTAGCAGGTACCATCAACATCAAAAACATAGGCCTTGATAGTGCTGTTTTAGGAAGGTATACCATGTATGTTGTAGATAAAGAGGGTCATAAGTTTAAAAAGAGTGTTTTTAATAATTACACATATGAATTTTATGAACCGGGAAATACAACTATCAGCGAGCAAAATGAACTAAAGCCGGTTTTTTCAATAAGCGAAGAATTCATGTTCATTGTACCCGATACCGATACCGAGCTATTACTTGAAATAGTCTATAATGATATATATCCGGATAAGAATGAAGTGAAATACATCCGGTTAAGGTAATGAAGGATTACCGGGACCGAAGAGCAGGTTTTGACGGAATTATATAAAAGCCCTGTGGTATATGCCATAGGGTTTTTATTTATGTACTACATTATATGACCGGCAAAAGAACCATACCGTTACTTCCGGATTGATATTTTAGATTATTATGATAAAATTGGATATATTAGCCACATAGAATTCAGGGTGAGTTAGGAATGATTAAAAAAGCTTGTCTGATAACAGCAATGCTGATAATAATTCTTCTTGTTCCTGGTTGTTCTTTGGTTAAAGATAAAACTCACGGGCTGCCGGCATCCGGCCCAACGGCAGAATTTACACCAATGGAGAATGAACAGGCTGATTTAGCCATTACTCCGGCGGAAGATGCAGAAAATGATACAAGTAATGCTGTTAATGATTCAGATTATTACATACCTAAATTAGAGCTTGGAAGATATTCTGTTTCATCGGACCCTGTTGTAATTTTCACCGAACATGCCATAGTGAGAATTGAGCCTAATTTGATTTATCCAAAAAATCTGGGAGATTTTATTGAAGAAATAATAAAGATTATGGAGCAGGAAACAGGCTTATCTTTTTCGACAGACAATAAGCTGATTATCAGTGTCCAGTTTTCATCCAACCCTTATAGCACAGAACGAGGGATTACCATCCAACCTATTGATGTAATCCCAAGTAATATTGAAACCATTTTACATGAGTTATCACATACATTACAATTACAGACATGTAATATAAAAACCCAGATGTTTCAAGAAGGTTTTGCAATTATGAATTCCTATAGGATATCCAGTAAATTCAGGATTCCTAATTTATTTGACCCATTTTTTAATTATAGTTTCTATGATAACGAAGAATTAATGCTGTCTGATCCAGTAACATATTTTCAGGAGGTCAGGGGGTGGGATGCATACCTTTGTGGATTCAGATTTGCATATTTTCTTGAAGAAAAGTACGGTAAGACAATATATCCTGAAATATTTAAAGCAATCAAAGAGCTATATCCATACGGATGTAATAACAGTGAACTAATGGATGTAATTAAAAGCCAAACGTCGGATGAGATATTTGATGAATTTAAGGAATGGTATAAAGGCCGGCGGGAAATTTTTGATAAGTCTCATCCTACAGTGAATTTAAATCAGACTGCTTATTTAGAGGTATTTCCTCTTTACAATGAGAATTTTAAAGGTTATTCTTTGCCACGGTTTACATATAAGGACAATATCACCCTTGATTTTACTGATGGTTTTGCTTATCTGCAGTATATGGGACATAACATAAAAGGACTCTTTGGAACTGCACAATCTGAAGGAGAGCATACCATTAATTTTTATGATGTATCAGGTGAACTTATCTGTACTCAGCAGGTTAATAATTCATTGGTAAGATTGGATACTTATGGGGCAGTGAAGATTGAAATAACGGGTGATGGTTCTCTTATTAATATAGCGCCTGATTTTGATTTAATTACCGGAAAGCAGTGAAACGATTCTACTGCCTCACAGGGAAAGCGTTACAGATTTTTAACTTCAATAGATAGGAAAAGACACAAAAAAATAATGGCAACAAATTACCGATATCACTGAAAATGGCATATTTTTCGGATGTTTATATAGAATACCGGTTAGGTAAGGACTATCCCATTCATGAATCAGAATGGATTTTTACTGAAACGTACCCCTAATTATAAGCATTAGATGCTGCGGCTGATAAGATTATAGGCGAGCAGAGCAGGTTGCTGCAGGATTAATATAAAAACATTATGGTTATATTTAATAGTGCTTTTTTAGCCCAAAACAAGGAAACTGAGTGACGGCTGGCTGAAAGCATGGGTGGAAGAAAGAAAGCCGTCACCCTCGCTTCCTTTTAAATTGAGACGGTGCCTTGGAATACAAGTTCTGCATCTCCGGTGAGAATTACCGTTTCATCCGTGTAATTCACTGTTACGTCGCCACCCTTCAGAATTACACGAATGTCCTTCCCTTTCGGTAAATATCCGTTTAATGTGGCTGCTACTACTGCGGCACAGGCACCCGTCCCACAGGCCATGGTTTCTCCGCTGCCTCGTTCCCATACCCGCATTTTGACTGTCTTTTCATCAAGTATCTGTACAAATTCGGTATTTACACGCTGCGGGAAGAAAGGGTGGTTTTCAAACAGCGGGCCGATGGATTCAAGATCAAGGGTATCGACGGAATGCCGGAATACAACACAGTGGGGATTGCCCATTGATACACAGGTTATTTGGTATTCTGCATCCCCAACCTGAAGGGGATATGCGATTACAGCACTTCCGGATTGCTTTACAGGAATTTTTTCTGGTTTCAGTTCTGCGCGCCCCATATCCACCGAAACCCGGACAACTCTGTCATCCTTGGTAATCAACGATAAAGTCTTAATTCCACTAAGGGTTTCAATTTTTAAATTCTTTTTGCGTATGCCTTTTATATCATACAGATATTTCCCGACACATCGAATGGCATTACCGCACATATTTCCTTCGCTGCCGTCCAAATTGAACATCCGCATTTTGGCATCGGCAATATCCGACGGACCTATGAGGACAATACCATCTCCGCCTACCCCGTAATGGCGGTCGGACAGATATACCGATAGCGATTCGGGGGAAGAAACCACTTGCTCAAAGCAATCGATATAGATATAATCGTTCCCGGCGCTTTGCATTTTCGTAAAATGGAGCTGCAAGCGCTCTTTGCGCATGTTTCTGATATCCACAAGTTCGGTATTGATCTCGCTGTACCTGCTTAAGAGACTGTCTGCAAGCGCCATTGCAGTATCAACTGAAGTAAGGCATGGGATGCCAAGGGAAACTGCTTTGCGGCGAAGTTTAACGCTGTCCCGGGCAGGTATGCGGCCTTTTGCCGAAGTGGAAAGGATATACTTGACTTTTCCGCTGTCCAAAAGGGTGCTGCAGTTGTCATCACTTTCGTGGATCTTCCTGACTGTTGTAACCGTAAGCCCTATCCTCCTGAGAACCTCTGCCGTACCCGCTGTGGCATACAGTGTAAAACCCAGAGCATCAAATTTCTTGGCCACATCCATGATATCGTTTTTGTCGGAATTTCGGACGGTAATTAAAATTCCGCCCGATTTATACATCTTGTAGCCTGCAGCAACAAGGCCTTTATATAATGCTTCGGACAAGTTCCTGCCAATCCCCATCACTTCACCTGTGGACTTCATTTCAGGACCAAGATGTGTATCCAGATCCATCAGTTTTTCAAACGAGAATACGGGTACTTTCACAGCGGTATATGGTGAAGGTTTGCAGATACCGCAGCCATATGGCATATCCCTTAGCTTTTCACCGAGACTAACCCGCATCGCCAGCTCAACCATAGGAATGCCGGTAACCTTGCTCAAAAACGGTACCGTGCGCGATGCACGCGGATTTACTTCAATGATAAAAATATCATCATCTTTAACTATGAACTGAATATTTACAATTCCTATTACATTTAAGCCTTCGCACAGCAGTTTGGTTATGTTAATTAGCTTTTCTGCAATATGATCATAGATATGGGTTGCCGGATAAACGGCAATGCTGTCCCCGGAATGGATACCGGCGCGTTCAATATGCTCCATGACGCCTGGAATTAATACATCGGTGCCGTCGTAAATAGCATCTATTTCAATTTCCCGGCCGGATATATATTTATCGATTAATACCGGGTTCTCAATACCCTGTTCAAGTATTATTTGCATGAACTCATCCACGTCATCGTCTGAAAAGGCTATGGTCATATTCTGTCCACCCAGTACATAGGAGGGACGCAGCAAAACGGGATAACCCAGAGCCTGTGCTGCAGCTTTTGCCTCATGCAATGTCCGGACTGAAAAGCCGCGAGGGCGCATAAGATTAAGCTTTTCCAGCAGGGCATCGAAGCGTTGCCTGTCTTCAGCCATGTCTATGCTGTCTGCACAGGTTCCTATTATGTTAATTCCCTTATTATTTAATGTTTTCGTAAGCTTGATGGCTGTTTGACCACCAAAGGCAACAACCACACCAATCGGTTTTTCCTGTTCCAGGATATGAAGGACATCTTCGGGATACAACGGTTCAAAATAAAGCCTGTCGGACATGTCAAAGTCGGTGGATACTGTTTCAGGGTTATTGTTAATAATGACAACCCGGTATCCCAGCTTGCGTAACGCATTTGCACAATGTACCGCAGCATAGTCAAACTCAATACCCTGCCCGATTCTTATCGGACCTGAGCCAAGGACAACAACTGTATCTTTGCTGCCCGAAGCTTCCATTTCAGCTTCGTTTTCACTACCGGCTTCACCGGTATGATAACTGGCATAAAAATAGGGTGTTTGCGCGTCGAATTCTCCGGCGCAGGTGTCAACCATTTTATAGACGGGAGATATGGAGTAATCGGGTATGTGTCCGGTAATTTTCTGAATTGCGTTGTCGGTATAGCCCAGTTTTTTTGCGGTTATGTACTCTTCAAAAGATATGCTGCGGCCACGAACTGAATTTTCGAAGCGTACCAGGTTTTCAATTTTGCAGAGGAACCAGCGATCTATTTTTGTCATATCATAGAGTTCATCTACCGGAATATCCCTGCGAAGCGCTTCATATATGAAAAACAGCCGTTCATCCGTAACCTGCTGTATGCCATGCAGTATATCTTCTGTTGACATTTGTTCAATCCTGGGAAGCCTCAATGTATCAGTGGAAAGCTCGGCCCCGCGGACTGCTTTAAGCAATGCTGCTTCAAAACAATCGGCAATGGCCATTACTTCACCGGTCGCTTTCATCTGTGTACCTAAATTCCTTTTAGCATAAGCAAATTTATCAAAAGGCCATTTGGGAAGCTTTACGGTAATATAGTCCAGTGCGGGTTCAAAAGTGGCATAGGTGGTGCCGGTAATGGCATTTTTTATTTCGTCCAGCCTGTATCCGATGGCTATTTTTGTAGCTACTTTTGCAATGGGATATCCGGTTGCTTTTGATGCCAGTGCCGATGAGCGGGAAACGCGGGGATTTACTTCAATTACCGCATACTCGAAAGAATTGGGACTTAACGCAAACTGGCAGTTACAACCGCCTTCAACACCCAATGCTGATACTATTTTCAGCGATGCACTGCGCAGCATTTGATATTCCTTGTCCGAAAGGGTTACTGCCGGCGCTACCACAATGCTGTCACCGGTATGAATTCCCACAGGATCGAAATTTTCCATCGAGCAGACTGTGATTGCATTGCCCAGCCCATCCCGAATAACTTCAAATTCAATCTCCTTCCATCCGGCCACGCTTTTTTCTATCAAAACCTGATGAATTGGCGAAAGGGATAATCCGTTTTTTACGATTTCCAGCAACTCCCGGTCATTTTCCGCGATCCCGCCGCCTGTCCCGCCAAGAGTAAAAGCAGGCCGAACAATGACAGGGTAACCAATCCTGCGGGCATGAAAAAGTGCATCTTCACACGTGTTTGCAACCTCGGAAGGAATACATGGCTCGCCTATGGACAGCATGGTTTCCTTAAAAAGCTGCCTGTCTTCAGAACGCTGGATGCAATCCGGAGAGGAACCCAGCAGGCGTACATTGTGTTTTTCCAAAAAGCCGTCCCTGGCAAGTTGCATGCAAAGTGTAAGGGCTGTTTGCCCGCCCAGGCCGGAAAGTATGCTGTCAGGCTGCTCTTTTTCAATAATTCGCTTGAGCGTGGTCAAGGTGAGCGGTTCGATATAAATCTTATCTGCCATGGCTGGATCGGTCATGATAGTGGCTGGATTTGAGTTGACCAGAATTATCTCGATGCCATCTTCGCGAAGCGCGCGGCATGCCTGTGTACCGGCATAATCAAATTCAGCAGCCTGACCTATGACAATCGGGCCCGATCCAACCACTAATACCCTTTTTATGTTCTTATTTCTTGGCATGGTGAACCTCCATCAGATTTATAAATTCATCAAACAGAAAATCAGTGTCCTGCGGGCCGGCACAAGCCTCAGGATGGAACTGCACCGAAAAGGCGGGAGTGTTTTTATAAATAAGCCCCTCGTTTGAATGGTCGTTTACATTGGTAAACCATTCATCGGCAACTGAAGACTGGATACTGCCTGGAACCACTGCATATCCGTGGTTCTGCGAAGTGATATATACCCTGCCGTTTCGGGCATCACGGACAGGGTGGTTTGCACCCCGGTGCCCAAATTTAAGCTTTTCGGTCTGAAAACCGTTGGCAAGGGCCAGGAGCTGATGCCCCAGGCAAATACCCATCGTAGGAATCCGGTATGGAAGCAGTCCTTTTAGTGTATTGATAACCTCTTTATTATCCTGCGGGTCACCGGGGCCATTGGTTAAAAAAATTCCATCGGGGGAGAGGCTTAGAATCTCATTGGCAGTAGTAATATGCGGAAGGACATATATATCACATTGGCGTTTAAGCAGGGAGCGCACAATGTTTTCCTTTACACCGAAGTCCAATAGTGCCACTTTGTAACGCCCGTCATTGGAAAGATAACGAATTTCTTTTGTACTGACTTCATCAACAGGTCTTTCAATGCGATACTCCTTAATTGCAGCCATGTCAACGTTAACCGGGTCATCCGTAATCATGCCGTTCATTGTCCCCGAACGCCTGAGCACCTTTGTAAGCGCCCGGGTGTCAATTCCATACATTCCCACAATGCCTTGCATTTTAAGGTAGCTGTCAAGGTCAAGTTGGCTGCGAAAGTTGGACGGAGTACGGCAATACTCCTTTACAATATAAGCAGATACACTGATTTTTCTGCTTTCAGCGTCTTCGGGCATTACCCCGTAATTGCCAATCAGGGGAAAGGTCTGCACAACTGCTTGCCCGGTATAGCTTAAATCGGTTAGAGTCTCAACATATCCGGTCATAGCTGTGGTAAAAACAACTTCTGCAATAATGTCCCCTGCTGAGCCAAAGGCTTCACCAGCAAAAATCATTCCGTTTTCCAAAACCAGGTATCGCTTCATGTATAAACATCCCTCCAGTAATATAGCGAGGACAATGTGGATTTATGCCACATGTCTTAAGGCTTTGCCTGTTTATAAAACACAAAGTGGTGCAAGGTTATCTTTTTCTGCTGAAACGGTTTAAATTGCTAAGCAATTTCTTCGGTTGCTTTAACAGGCATTTTTTCAAAGTAACTTTTATGTATCCCGTTCCAGATTTTTGTTTTGTATTCACCGGTAAAACAAGCCATACAATATTTTTTACAGCCGGTTTCATCCGCAAGATAGGGTAAATGCTCCACACTTAAATACCCCAGAGAATCCACGCCAATAATCCCGGCGATTTCATCCACCGTGTGCTTGCAGGCGATTAAGTTCTTCTGTGAATCGATATCAGTACCGTAATAACACGGATATATAAAAGGCGGGGCAGTAATGCGCAAATGTACTTCTTTTGCGCCTGCATCCCGCAATAGTTTTACAATTCTTGCGCTTGTGGTGCCGCGGACTATTGAATCGTCAACCAGAATAACGCGTTTTCCCGAAACCGTGGCGCCGACAGGATTCAATTTTATCTTCAGAAGCTCTTCACGCATTTTCTGGACAGGTGAGATAAAGGTTCTCCCAATATATTTATTTTTTATAAACCCTATGCCATAAGGAATATTACAGGCATTCGCAAACCCAATGGCACCGTCAATGCCCGAATCGGGTACACCAACAACAATATCTGCATCAACAGGATGATCCTTAGCCAGGAATGCTCCCGCACGGAGTCTTGCCTGATGAACAGAGCATCCGTCAATCACAGAATCAGGGCGCGCAAAATAGATGTATTCAAAGATGCACAGCGCCTCTTCGGCTTTGTTGCAGTTGGTTTCAATGGAGTGGACTCCGCTTTTGTCAAACACAACTATCTCTCCGGGGCGGATATCCCGGACAAACTGGGCATCAACTGCGTTCAAGGCGCAGCTTTCAGATGCAATAATATAAGTGCCTTCCGAAGTCAATCCGTAGCAAAGGGGACGAAAACCATGTTTGTCCCGCACTGCGAGCAGCTTATCTTCTGTCATCAGAATGAGAGAGTAAGCCCCTTCCAGCGTGTCCATCGCTGAAAGCACCGCATCTTCAATTTCGGGCTTCCGGATGCGTTCGTTGGTAATTACATAGGATATAACTTCGGTATCACTGGTGGTGTGAAAAATTGCTCCGTCCATTTCAAGAGACCGTCGAAGCTGAAAAGCATTGACAATATTGCCGTTATGTACTATAGCCATGCTGCCTTTAAGATGCTTTATCACAAGCGGTTGTGCATTTGTACGGCTGGAATTTCCCGTGGTGCCATAACGCACATGCCCAACCGCCATATATCCGGACCCCAATGAATCAATTGCCTTTTCGGTCAGTACTTCATTGACAAGACCAACATCTTTATGCAGATGGAATTCATTGCCGTTGCTTACTGCTATGCCGCAGCTTTCCTGACCTCTATGCTGGAGGGCATATAATCCGTAATAGGTTAGCAGGGCAACATTTTCTTTTTTTGTGGAGTATACACCGAAAACTCCACATTCTTCATGGAGCTCATGCATGGTTTTTCCCCCTTGATCGAAGGTTTATCATAATTATTTATAATGCAGTGGCAGGCTGCATTGGATTTTAAAATTCTTTTCATTTATTTAGCTGATGTATTGGAGCAGCAAGATACCCCAAAAATGCATAAAAAAAGAACAAAGGAGTGCCCACATTATGACATGTATCAGAACTCCTTTGTTCTTATTTATACTATATACCTGAAACAGGTAATTTGTCAATAGAAATGAAGGATTAAGATTCAGAGCATTCAATTTAAAGGATAATAACGTATCTTAGGAATTTCATCGACAACTTATAACTAAAGTGCAAAATATCATGAAAACAAGGGTATGAATTTTCCCTGTTAAAGACTGCCTTCCCATAACAGTTTTTAATTATGCAGTAAAACCCTTTGAAAAATTCAGTAACGCAGTAAAACCGACACCATTCCTGAATTCTTTTTAAGACATACCGATAGTTCTTTTAAAGGCCCTTCTGGAAGTTTTATCATTATGAACAAGATCGTAAGGCTATCCCCTGAATGGATAAACCGGGTTTTTTAACAGGGTGGAGGCTTAATCAATCCTAGCCTTTTTTAGATAATTTTGCATGGAAAAAGACCGGTAAAAGCAAACTATTTGTTCCTGTACATTTTCCGGTATTGAAGAGGTGTAACCCGGGAAAATTTCTGGAATACCCTGTAGAAATGCTGTGCATTGTTAAATCCGCAGTCATAATATATGCTTGTTATATCCCTGTCAGTTTCTTTGAGCAGTTTCTGGGCTTCTATAACTCGGCGGTACTGGATATACTCAGTTACCGAAAGGCCGGTTTTTTTCCTGAACAGATGGCATAAATAGTATTTGCTTGTATAAAAGCTGCTGCTCAATTGATCCAGATTAATAGGAGTCATATAGTTCTGGTCAATATGCCGGACAACATTCTGTATCATATTTGTGCCTTTGGACAGCTTCTGCGTTGGAGTTTCCGCCATGAACAATTCATGCAAACGGATGAGAAGCAGTAACAGGTTTGACAGTACCTGTGCCCTGGATGTATCGTCAAAAGGCTCATGCCCATAGCCGGTTGCGCGGTATATGGCTTCAAAGTATGATTGCAGCTCTGAACGATTTCTTATATTGGGGCGGATTTTTCGGTAAGGAACGGAATAAAGCTGATCAAACAACCCCTCCATGTTGGTTGCCCTAAGCAATGGAAGAAGGTAATCCTTTTTAAAATGCACTACATAACGGATATAATGGGGAGTAGCGTTATACATAATATGATGAATATCATACTCATTAATAAAGAATACATCCCCGTCATTGATTCTGTATTCATAATCCTTAATGAAAATTCGCAAATCGGCTTTTTCATACAGGGCTATTTCGTAAGAATCATGATAATGATGTATTGATGTTGCCTGATCGATCCTGGTGTCACTATAGCTGATGCGAAAATCCGGTGAGCTGAAAAATTCAATTTTGTTTTCCATATACATCCCCCGTTGCCGCCTTTGCAACAATGTCTATATTCTAGCATAACCCATGATATCATACAAGATTGGTACTGCTGCCAAAAGAGGCTGTCCTGTATAATGTTTCAAAAGAAAGAGCCGGAATAGCTGGCCGCTTTACAACAGACATTACGAATGAGTAAAAAAAACAGGGCTGCCTCATTGATAATGACATCTTTGAGACAGCCCCTGTTTGCGTTTTAAATCTTCACTTTTACCACAATTTTTTTTACGGCTGATTGCCCGCCATGCATGCACTTTGGCTTGTGTCCGTCCCATGGATACAGGATGGCATACATCCCGTCAGTTAAGCAGATGTCCATACCGGGTTGATTTTCATAGAAAGTTATATCTTTTTCAGAATTATAACCTGTACCGGACATGAGGGCTTTTCTTGGCGCATAGCCGATAACTTCCTTTCCCCGGACAATATATTGAATGTCAATATATTCATCGTGAGTTTCCCATTTGCATTGATCCGGCGGGACGGTGGTATAGGATTGCACCAAAGCATATACCTGGTTCCCGTCAATGTCATAACGCCCGTCTTCTTTTTCATTTTGATGAAATTCCCGGATAAACTGAAAGGCTTTATTAAAGTTGGCATGCAAAGCTTCATATATTTTAGCATTTTCCAGTGAGTCAATAACCATATGTTCAACTCCTTTGCGAATTGGTTGTGCTTTTTTACTGTTTTTATCATATATCAGAACTATATACCGGGCAATAGCCGGGAACCGATAATGGTTATGAAAATCCATGAATAGATATAAACTTGACAATGATGGAATGCATGTGTAAAATATTAAAAATTATGTATTGTCTGGTTAACTCCGGTGTTACGATGGTACGGCACGATGATACCGCCAATAAAGCTTCTTTATCTGCCAAAACTGTACCTGGGATAGAATGCCGCGCGGTCACCGGATGGTGATTCGGTGTTTTTTTATTATTCAGTTAATTTCTGTTTGAATGGGATGATATAATTGAACAGGATTGAAGAATATTACAATTACCGTTACGATGAATGGGGAAGGCTTTTAAGGCATCGGATTGAATATGAAATGACAAAAAGAGCATTGGACAAGTACATATCGCCAAATTCATCCGTACTGGACGTTGGCGGCGGACCCGGAAGATACAGTATTTATCTGGCGCAAAAGGGCCATGAAGTTACTCTTGTTGATTTTTCTGAAAAACTGGTGGAACAGGCTGCTGAAAATTCAAAAAACGCCGGGGTTACACTGAAGGATTGCATTCATGGCAATGCCCTGTATCTGGATAAAATACTGCCAGACAGGCAATTTGACGCCGTCCTGTGTATGGGGCCCATGTATCACCTGCTGGAAGAATCAGAGCGGAGACAAGCCATCGAACAATGCATGATCAAATTAAAAGCAGGAGGCATTCTTATTGTTTCTTTCATTTCAGCTTATGCACCCTTACTGGATTGCCTGGGCCATTTCCCTGAGGCTGTTTTGAAGGACAAAGACAATCTTTTAGGATATTTAAATGACGGCAGGCATGTCGCTGAACCTGATGACGCTTTTACCGATGCGTACTTTTTTAATCCGATGGAAATAGACAAATTCATGGCTGATTTTAAACTTGACAAAATAAGGATTTTTGCCACCGATTGCTATGCGCCCCTGGTTGAAGGTAAATTAATGGAACTTCCCGAAGAAATATTCCAGAGCTGGATAGACGTTTTTGAACAGATTTCTGCGAACACTGAAATTTTGGGCTGCTGTGAGCACATTCTTTATATCGGCAGGAAAGTGTGAGTTTCAAATTGAAGGATCATGGCCGGCCTGTTTCAAAAGCAACAACTCCTTACATGATTACAGCAAGTAAAAAACATGGTATAATAAATCCCAGTAAGGAGGTATGTTTTTGAACCGATTGTTCATTGCAAAAGGTAAAGACCCATTAAAGATGACCCTTGATCTTCTGAACAGGATGAATCCATTAAAGGACAGAAGCAAGGATATCAATATCGGTATAAAGCCAAACCTTGTCTGCTCTTCACCGGCAAGTGAGGGTGCTACCACACACCCTGAGATAGTGGAGGGTATAATCATTTACTTGTTGGATAACGGGTATAAAAACATAAAGATTATTGAAAGTTCCTGGGTTGGCGACAGTACTAAAAGGGCTTTTGAGGTATGCGGCTATGAAGATATATCAAAAAAGTACAATATTCCGTTATTCGATCTGAAGGATGACGACTATGTAACCAAATCATACAAGGGCGTTGACATCCAAATCTGCAAAACCGTATTGGACTTGGATTATCTAATAAATGTACCGCTGATAAAAGGGCATTGCCAGACAAAAATTACATGTGCGTTGAAAAACCTGAAAGGTCTAATTCCGGATAAGGAAAAAAGAAGATTCCATACAATTGGCCTGCATAAACCAATTGCATACCTTAATACTATGATAAAACAGGATCTTATTATTGCTGATGGTATTTGCCCCGATCCTTATTTTGAAGAAGGAGGCAGGCCTGCCAGGTTAAACATGATAGTAGCGGGTTTCGATCCGGTTTTAATGGATTCATATGCAGCCAGGGTTCTTGGTTACGAACCCGATGATATAAAATATATCGGGCTGGCGAGGGATGAGGGCGTGGGAAACTATATAAACGCCGGTACCGAAATGGTATATATCTATGGAGAAGATTCTTCAGGAAAATCTGATTTTAAAATAGTACCCAAAGAAAAGAAGTATCTTAAAATGATCGATGAAGCCGACGCATGCTCTGCATGCTACAGCAACCTTGCAAGTGCTATGGATAAACTGAATGAAATGGGGCTTACCGACAATATTGCCGATCAGATATGCATAGGCCAGGCCTACAGGGGCTATAAAGGATATCTTGGAGTAGGAAACTGTACATCCTGTTTTGAAAAATACCTGCCTGGATGTCCTCCAAAGGTTGAAGACATAATTAAGTTCCTCAGTGAACTGAACAACAAATAGAAACTATCGGGTCCGCAATGGAATTACGGACCCGGTAACAGTATTCACCATGATTTGTACGGGTGGCTGGCCAGATAAGAGTTTCTGTATCGGCGATCAAATGTAACTTCCTCACCAATAAAACCAGGCACAGGGAATTCCTGATCTTCGGATTCCAGCTCAATTTCAGCGACGATCAAACCTTCATTCTCTTTCAGAAATTCATCGATTTCCCAGGTAAATCCTTTATATTCAACTTTGTATCTGTATTTTTCAATAATTGGCTTTCGGCACAGCTTCTCCAGCATTTCATCGGCGTCTTTAACCGGAATGTCATATTCATACTCCAGCCGGGAAAACCCGGTACTTGGGCCTTTTATTGTAAGATAAGCCCTGTCTTCAACAATACGCACACGTACAGTAATGCCGGAATCTTTGGATAAATAACCTTGTCTGAACAAGATACCCCTTGCAAGACTTTTGAATGATAAGTCTTTTACAAGAAATTTCCTTTCTATTTCTTTTGCCATACTGACTCCAAAACAATTAAAGTTATTTTTTATTATATTGTGATTTTTTATTAAACCTGCTAACCCGGATATGTCCAGATACTACGTATCAGCAATATTTCCATATCCAGATGAATTACTGATATTATAACACAATGCTTTATAATGGCAAACAGGAGTTTAAACAGGGCAATATACCTTAATTATTTGAAATGGCAGCACAATAAAAAAAACAGGGGGGGATTGTGAAGTTCCCCTCCTTTAGCCGGTTTTATATCATGAATAATTTTTTATTCAAAGAATTCTTCATATTTAGCTTTGCGTTCTTCCTGGATTGCACGGGCACCTGAGTCCATATACTCCCCGTAATAGCGTTCCCATACCGAGTCGAACTCTTCGGGCTTGCAGGTAATAACATTGGCAAACAGTACATCGCGTTTTTCTTTAAGTACCTGCCCCATACCTTCTTCAGACTTGATTTCTCCTACATTGAAATTCTTCGGGGCAAAGCCATCCCTGTTGGCGGTTATAAAGGCTTTTTCGATAAACCTGGCATCTACACCTGCATATCCAAGGGCCAGTGATCTGGCGGTAAGTCCAGGATCACCCAGGTCAAGGCCATTAATGGTAATTGTGTAGTCGATGTTATTAACCGAGTTCATGATCTTTTCGCCCTGGACAGATAAGATTTTTATTGCACCGTCGGGCATTACTTCATGTGTAACACCTTCTTCTCCGATCTGCAGGAATTTTCGGTTTTCAAACTTGGAAATCCAATCCAGATACAGTAAAGAAGCCAGGGGCTCTTTGTTGGTTTTTGGGAAGAATACTTTACGGTCTACGTTTGAATAAGTAACTTTCTTGTATTTACCTGCATCATTTTTGAAAGGATCAATGGCTATAAATGCGGCTTCGGGGCCAACCATTCTCTGAAGGGTTCCATGTATGCCTTGTTCGGCGTCGCGATACGGATAATCCCAGTTGTGCATGAAAGATCCTACATAACCGGCTTTTATCAGATTATCCTCGGTTGTATCCCCCTCTTTATACAGTGCAAAATCTTTCCAGATAAGCCCATTGTTATACCATTCGTTGAGCTTGCGTATGGCTTCCTTTACACCCGGCCATTGCAACTGCCTGTCGTCAAAACCCAAAACGTAAAGATCCTTATCTGAAATATTATCCGGAACATATGATACCATCATGTTATTAGCTCTCCAGCCAACATCGAAGCTTATGGAGAAGGGAATTATCTTATCTGCATCTTTACCAAGAAGCAATTCGGCATTGTTTTTAAATGCATAGAGCATGTTCTCAAATTCTTCAAGGGTTGTAGGTTCATTCAGGTTGAGTTTCTTTAACCAGTCCTCACGGACAAATGTATTAATCCTTGGAATTTGAGCTCTTATAGCTTCAATAGCCCAAAGTGTTCCGGTTTTAGGATCCCGGTCGTAATAAATATTCTCATCACCTAAAAGATCCCACAGGTTTTTAAGCAAAGGCTTATATTCTTCAAGCAGCGGGGCGAGGTCAATAACGCCGCCCATATTTGCATAGGTCTGGATTGTCGGATAACTGTAAGTTACACAAATATCAGGAGCGTCACCCGCAGCGAGCAGGTTGTTCAAAACATCACTCTCGGTCCAGCGGGGAACAGGCACAAAAGTAACCTCAACGTTATGGTCCCTGAGCATACCTTCCTTAATAAAATCTGTGTAAAAGTTGTCTTCAGGTTTACTGCCGCCGTCATTACTGCGATCATAAATCTCAACTGTGATCTTTCTTGTTTTGGTAAATCTGCCGTCAACGATTTCGGGTTCACTTGCCGGGGCGCTTGTTGCAGGCGTAGCTGATGATGAATCAGGTGCTTTTGTCGGTTCATGGGATGAAGGCGCTGAAACCGGAGAACAGCCCACAAGGAGTGTTAAAATCATGATAGAAACAAGCATAAGAGACAGTGTTTTCTTCATAACAATCCTCCTTAATCTTTTATTTTTTGACACACTGTGTCTTGAGAGCAAAATTATTCTTTTATTGAACCCAGGGTTACACCTACAATAAAGTATTTCTGAAGCCATGGATAAACCAAGAGGATGGGGACGGTGGCGAACATAACGGTTGCTGCCTTGATACTGTCTGCAAGCCCAGGTTTGGTGAAACCTTCCTGTGTTGAAACCTCAATACTGGTAACATTGTTTAAAATATTGTAAAGCAATAGCTGGATTGGCCAATATTCCCTTTTGTTATTCATGAACATCAATGCATCCGAAAAGCCGTTCCACCGCCCGACGGCATAGAACAGCGAAAGTGTTGCTATAACAGGGGTTGACAGAGGCAGGTAAATACTTATTAATATTCGTATAGGACCTGCACCGTCTATCTCTGCGGATTCTCTCAAACTTTCAGGAATTCCATAGAAAAAGCTGCGCATGATTATCATGTTGAATACGCTAAGACAGTATGGAATAACAAGTACAGCAGGCCTGTTCAGCAGGTGAAGATCCTTAAGCAGCAGGTATAACGGGATTGTTCCTGCATTAAAATACATGGTAAAGATAATAAGTGCGTTAATGAAGCGTTTTCCCTTAAGATTATCATAAGTAAGAGGATATGCGCAGATGGTGGTCATTATCATCGATAAACAGGTTCCAATCACGGTTATAATGGCAGTCCATACCAGCGACCATGTATATTTCGGATCATCAACCACCATTTTGTACGAGTCAAAATTCAAACCTTTCGGCAACAGTAAAACTTCATTCCGAATCAATGCATCTGTAGAACTTAACGAACGTGACAGGACATTAATCATTGGCAGTAAACATGCCAAAATCAGCAGGAAACAGAAAAATGCCACGATCAAGTCTCCGATTTTTGTTTTTTTCGACTTAACCATAGTCATACCCCCTTACCAGATTCCACGCTCGCCGAATTTTTTAGCCAAAGCATTTGCAGCAAACAGGAAAATAACGCATACAACAGACTGGAATATTCCCACTGCCGTTGTAAGAGAGAACTGCAGTCCTTTTATACCGTAAGCATAAACATAAGTGGAAATAACATTGGATACTTCGGTGACCAAATTATTGCTCAGAGCGTATGGACGATCAAACTCGCTTCCCAAAATTCGTCCCAGGCTTAAAATAAGGAGGGTAATAATGGTTGGTCTTAAGCCGGGCAATGTGACATGCCAGATTTTCCTGAAACGGCCTGCCCCGTCAATTTCAGCTGCCTCATATAGTTCTGGATTTATTCCTGTAATAGCAGCGAGATAAATTATTGTATTCCATCCGACGCTTTGCCAAACGCCCAGAAAGACATATGTCCATACCCAATGAACGGGATCATTCAGGAACGGAATGGGCTCAAAACCCAAACGGCCCAGTACGATATTTACAAGTCCGGATGTTGGGGTAAAAAGCTGTTTGGCCAGGCCGGAAATGATTATCCATGATAAGAAGTGGGGCATGTAGGCGACGGTTTGGGTAAAGCGTTTAAAACGTTTATAAGGTAATTCATTAAGAAGAATGGCTAATATTATCGGTGCCGGGAAGCCAACGAGCAAATCAAGGAAATTCAGCATTATTGTATTACGGAGTGCAAGAAGGAAATCGCGGTTGGAAAATGCTTTGATAAAATACTCAAATCCGTAGTTGTCTGCCCATGGCATTTCCCAGGGACCTTGAACAATACTGTACTTTTTGAATGCAATTTGTATATACGTCATCGGTATGTATTTAAAAATAATGAAGTACGTAACGGGTAAAAGCAATAAAAGATAAAGCGTCCAATAACGTTTTACATAATTAATGGTTTTTTGCACCGTTTTGGGTGACGGTTTTGCCGAACTTGTTTTCATAGCCGTACCCCCTTATAACATATTGTATTCATCTAAATCAGTTAAATTGTACTTGTATTGAACATAATTAACCTGTACCTTCAAAATTAAATATAACTAACCCTGTTTTCGGATTAAGGTTATCCCTAACTGGATCACACGCAAAAAATAAACATGCTTAATAAAGTATATGGATGAAATGCAAATAAAATACACAAAATCAACAATACAAGTTTTGATTTTGTATAAGTTATGCAATGACCTGTAATGACATATTAGTTTAACTTTACTGGAAAACAAACAGAAAAGTGATCGTAATAAATGATGAAATAATGTTAATAAAACAGAAACATAGTACAAATTAAATACAGGTAATAAGACACTTGTAATTTCAACTTGCATAAATTTATAATAATGGAAGTAAAGGTTAAAAGGTGGGTATGAATTTGGCTCACAATCATAAATACATGCATATAGTTGATTGGGCAGCCGGGCAAATTACTTCGGGTATATATACTCCAAATGACAAGTTTCTTTCGGAGTCAGAGCTCTGCGATAAATTCCGCTGCTCCCGCCAAACAGTACGTCGCGCGCTTGAAGTTCTTGAACAGCGTGGTTTAATCACCAGAATACAGGGTAGTGGTACATATGTTTCCCCTGCATCAAATTTACATAAAGAACCCAGAAAAGCAGGTAAAGGAACGCCTATGACGATAGGCCTGATTTCCACATTTATGGATAATTACATTTTCCCAGGCATAGTACGCGGTATTGAGAGGGTTTTTTCAGAAGAAGGCCTGGCTTTGCAACTTGCATCCACAAGTAACCTGGTTGCAGGGGAAAAAAAGGCTTTGCATTTGATGATGGACAGAAAACTTGACGGACTTATTGTTGAGCCTACAAGAAGCGCACTGCCATGTGTAAATATAGATTTATACAAAAGGATAATTCAGATGGGGATACCTCTAATATTTATAGACTCATTCTATCCCGAACTATCCATACCATATGTTGCACTTGATGACGTAAAGGCGGGATATGAAGCCACTGAGTATCTTATTAAAATGGGACACAGAAATATCTCAGGAGTATTTCCACATAGCAACAGGCAGGCCCACCTGAGATATCTTGGCTATGTTAAAGCGCTTAGCGATTATGGTATTCAAATGCATGATGATCGTATTTGTTGGTTCTCAAGGGAGAATATGAGGCAAATACTTTATGGGAATTCTCTTTTGGAAGCATTGTCTACTTCTACGGCAGTACTGTGTTACAATGATGTAACGGCAATGATGCTTATTGATTCTGTGCAAAAAAAAGAAAGAACCGTTCCAGACGATTTATCGGTTGTAGGAATTGATAATTCTGAGCTTTCGGTATTCACCAATCTTACAACTGTTGCTCATCCTGCAGAGCAATTAGGTGAAGCTGCTGCGAAGCTTTTATTATCAATGATAGGCGGCTCGGAGGGAAAGAATATTCTATTTCCTCCCCGTTTAGTGGAGCGTGGTTCGGTCAGAAAGCTGACAGAAGACCGAGTAACGGGATAAAATGATATGAAACTTATGGACAAGCATAAAATATTATGGTAGCCTGACTGTAATGGAATAATTTGCGCAAGGATATATTCAACTCAGGAAATAAGTGCTTTACAATTCCAATTCATATAGAAAGGGTATGATGCATATGAATACAGGTATGATCATACGTGAATTCCAGTATCCAGGCAGGGATGAAAAAAGCATCAACGCTTATTCATGGGAGAATGTTAATCAGGTTAAAGGTGTTGTTCAAATTTTTCACGGCATGTCAGAGCATGCTTTGCGGTATAATCATTTTGCTTCGTTTTTGAATGAAAATGGATTCATAGTTTTTGCGGATGATCACCGCGGCCACGGTAAAACCGCTGTTAGTCCGAATAAACTGGGTATAATAGGAAATGATGGCTTCAATATGATAGTTGAAGATGAATACTGCCTTTACAAGTTAATCAGAGAAAAGTACCCTGATAAACCTGTTTTTGTACTGGGCCACAGCTTTGGCTCATTTATCGCCCAGGAATACATAACACGTTATGGAAGAGAAATCTCAGGAGTAATATTATCCGGTTCGGCATGTCAGGCAGGAATTGATATTACCCTGGGAAGGCAACTGGCGTCCATTCAGAGAAAACTGTTTGGAGAGGAAAAGAAAGGATATCTACTCAGTAAATTAAGTTTTGGCAGTTATAACAGGAAAATTCCGGATGCTGAGCATGAATTTGCATGGCTTAGTACAGATGAGGAAGAGGTTATAAAATACGAGCAGGATCCGCTTTGTGGAGCAGTGGTATCCATCGGCTTTTATTATTACATGCTAAAAGCGTTTAAAACTCTTTATTCCGAAGATAAGCTTTCCAAAATTCCGGCAGGTTTGCCTGTGCTTATAGTGTCTGGAGAGGAAGACCCTGTAGGAGCTTATGGCAAAAGGGTCAGGAAATTATTTGAGCTATATGAAAAACAAGGGCTTAATAATATTAAAATTAAGTTATATCCCGGGATGAGGCATGAAATACTGAACGAGCGGAATAAGATTGAAGCTTACCATGATATACTCAATTGGCTTATTCAAAATGTATGAAGCTGTTCGTAAATATCGTGTCAGCGGTTTTATTACTTTAATCTGATGCCAGATAATGGGCTGCTTTTTGCATTATAATGCAAAAAGCAGCAAATCCAGAGGAACTCCTTTAAGAGTAAAACCTATTAAGATATAAGTTGCGGTTATAACCAGCAAACCGGGGATATATGCCAAAATTCCAGGTATAAGCTTATTGTCTGAATGTAATACATGTTTTTCTGTTTTGGAAGTATTTCGTACAAATGCCCAAATAAGGCCTGCAAGCGCAGCAGCACAAAATACCGCACCTGCTGTCCATACCCCGATTACGGCCAGTTTTTGAAATGAGGACAAATTATCAAGCATGGTAAAATAATCGTTCAGATAATTTTCACCTGACTGCATCGCTGACATACCCGAAGGAGATATTTTTCCTGATATATAACTAATTAATACTGCAAGGGTGTTGTTGGTAAAATGTGCAAACATCCCGGCAAACAGTGAGTCGGTGCGATAAACGATGAAACCTATAAGCATTCCCAAAAGAAATGTACCTACAAGTTTTTGAAAGTCCATGTGGAACAGCCCGAACAAAAAGGCTGTTATTGTAATTGAAAATAAAACTCCAAATTTTTCGAAGCTTCGCTGAATAACTCCCCTAAACATGACTTCTTCACAAATGCCGGCAGATCCCCCGATTAGCAGAATATTCACAATCAAAGGAGTTTCACTGATTGGAAGCGCAGCTACAATGACTTTACCGAAAATTGATTTGATTATCCAGAGATTTACTAAATTAATAATTGCAACAATCCACATTGAAAATGCAATCATTGAAAAAATAATGAAAAGATTCAGGAAGCTTACGCGGTTAAGTCTTAGAACTTGCTTCAGATTATATTTTCTTAATATAAGCAGTAAAAGTGAAGGGGCCAATATTATTATGAACTCTGTTATAAGTATCCCTGTATTAAAATTTTTTTTCTGAACATATGAACCTAAAGTTATCAGCAAAAATGCAACAACAGAAAAAAGGAGACCTGTTTCAACCAAACCGGGAGCTTTTGTGATATTAATTTTTATATTGCTATTCATATTGTCCATATAACTCACTCCAGACCTGACCATAAATTATATAATAAGGATATAAAATAGTATATCAGATAAGAACAAAAAATTAAAATGTATATAAAAAGATTGCTTGTTTAGTGAGGCTGTAAAAAAGCTGCCTTCAGAATTTGAGGCAGCTTTAAGTTTAATAATGGTTTTAATTTTATATTACCTGATAACTCTTCTTGCCGTGAAGTAAGTTCTGCTGTAATAACCCGAAGCCAGCGAAGATGTTTTAACAACATGTCCCGTTGAAGGTGCGTGTACAAATTCACCGTTGCCGACGTATATTCCCACGTGGTTTACTGTTTTACCGTCAGCAGCGAAGAAGACCAAATCGCCATATTGCAGGTTGTCTTTTGAAACATAAACACCTGCTTTTGCCTGATCTCTTGATACCCTGGGCAGCGATATTCCAATTTTACCATATAACGTGTATACCAAACCTGAACAATCATAGCTGCCAGGACCGGTTGCACCCCATTGGTAAGGCTTACCCATTTCCTGAGGTATCAGTGCTTTTAACTGTTCTGTCAGGTAAGTTCTGCTGTCTCCGCGTGAAGATATTTCATATGATTCAATATATTGTCCGTCAAATTCTTCATACATCCTTTTCAATAGAGCAATTGCTTCTTCCTTTGAGGTGTACCTGCCGGGTTCAAACTTTTTGTTGCCAAATCCGTTAATGATACCTGCATTGGTCAGATATAATACTTCCCTTAAAGCCCAGTCTGAAATTTCTTCCTGGTCCGAAAACATGTATTCATTTATATTTGAAAAATCCATTCCAGGCTTTGCAGCCTTCAATGTGCGGTACAGCATAACCGCAATTTCTTCCCTTGTTGCAGTATTGCCTGGTGCAAACCTTTTATTGCCTACACCGTTAACAATTCCAATTTTATTGGCTATCATAACGCTTTCATTCTGCGTATCCGTGAAAGGATTTGAGTTAATTTCAGGCAATTCACTGCCGCTGAGTGATTTGTAAAGTTTTACAACCAGCTCGCAAAATTCTTCCCTTGTAATGTAGCTGGTATATCCACCCATAACTTTACCGGTAAGCAAATTATATTCGCTGGCTTTAACTATTTCGGCTTTCGCCCAGTCGCTTGCTCCATTAAGGTTTATGCTTTGCTGCGCAAAGGATGTAACGCTCGATAAAATGCCCAGTGATATAACTGTGGAAAAAAAGAACATCTTTCTGCTTTTTTTTGTCATTTATATCTCCTTTCATGAGGTTTTCAGCGAAAAAACTTTATATCCGGTACAGATTAAGTTTATTTTCAGTACAGCCATGGGTAAAGCATAAGAAATTTGCTGGATATATGTTATCAGGAAAGAAATATCAAAACAAATTTCCATTTATCTGGCAAAACAGTAACCCGAAGGCAATATTATGTTAACATAATAGTATGCACGATTGATTACAGTTATGTTAAATATAAGTTACGTTAATAATATAACGAATTGAAATAATGGCCGCCGCCCCACATATTAAGTACGGGGCGGCACATATTTACCAAAACAGGAGGTAGTAAACAGATGTTTTATAGATAAAGGATTTCCCCGGATTTAATTTTAACCGGCTGCCTGTCAACGCTAATCCAGACATCAATGGCAGAAACGTTTTGCACAATCTTTCTGTCAACACTGAATTTAAGGTTTCTCAAAGCCTTTATATAATCCATTATTTCAATATTTGTTGCATACCATACCGAATCATCAAAAGAAACGGTTTTGCAAAACTCTTTAATCAAATCCCAGTTCTTATCTTTTTCAAATTCAAAGCTATGGCCCCAGACATAGAACAGCGTTAACTGCTCCCAGGGTAACGTTTTTTTGAAACTTTTGTATTTTTCCAGAATGTTTTCATTATGGTGGCATGTAGGGTGCCATGTCAGGAAATTTGAAGGCAGCCCAAACCGGTGAGTTGACACCACGGTTCTGGAATATTCTATGCCAAGAGCAGGAAGCATTTTGGCCAGCTCTTCATTGTAATCACCGAAAGGATAGGACATGCCACGTACAGGGTAGCCTGCCAGAGATTCAAGATTCTTCCTGTCTTCTAAAATTTCAGTTATAATCTCTTCATTTGATATCTGGGTAAGAAATGGGTGGGTCAAAGTATGCACAGAGACTTCATGTCCTTTGTATAATTCTTTTATTTCCGTGGCATCAACAAATTGCTTCTTGCCAAAATTCCCGGAATTTAAGTGAAAAGTCCCTTTTATGTTATATTCATTTAATATGCCCACCAGTTCCCTGTCGAAAATCTGCCCGTCGTCATAGCTCAAGGTTAAAGCTTTCTGCTTACCCTCAGGGTATCGGAAGCTTATAGTCCTCATATGAATCATCTCCTTAAGGTATAATTATACTAAAAAGTTAATTTTTTTGCATTAGCCGTTTTGTTAAAATTTTGCAGGTTACTTAATGGCAGCGGAATAAATGAACTGAAGCCGTATGAGCCGGAGTGGTCATACGGCTTTGTGATATTATTGAGGTGGAAGTTTTGGGGATTTTAATATAAAATTACTTTTTGATCAGGGCGTTCAGTTCGTCGAGTACAGGCTGAACAACCTGCATTTTTTCTTCCACCCACGCTTTCCAGTTCGCTTCAAGATTGCCTTCTTTCAGTATTATTTGTGCGTACTCTGTTGCATAGTCAAAAGATACTTTCCTGCGTGACGGTGAGTCATGGAAAAATGATGTCCAGTCAGTCGGAACAAGAGTTGTCGAGTCGGAAAGTCTGGAGCGCAGTTCATACTGACGCTTTGTTCTTTCCCTGTAAGATTCAGGATATGATGGGTTAATCATATCAAAGTCATCCGACAAAATCAGCATGTTTATATATAATGGCATGATAGACGGGTATTTTGAGTCAACCGTCTGTCCCGCAGGCATTAACGTCCTGAAACCACCATCTGCTGTTTCTTCCCAATCCACACCTTTAATGCCCATTCTGAGAATGTATTGGCCTTCCTGTGTACATGAGTAATCGAATATGTCCATGATACGTTCGAATTTTTCGTCATCCATTTCCGGGGAGAAAATATTGGCAGTCCAGAAATTGATAACCTCAGGGTGATGATATTTGCCGTCATTGCCTAATACGGCTGCAAAATGCATTGCTTTTTCAGGATCAAGCCCAAGATTTTGTTTAAGCTGTGCCCCGTATATATTCTGATAATATGCCAGACCGCCTTCACAGGTAATTGCAGCAGTACCGGCCACATAGAAATCTTCAATGTCTTCATTTTGCTTTAGAGTATAGAATTCCGGGTGCAGCAGACCTTCCTTATAAGCCTGTTGATATAGTTTCAATCCTTCCAGAGTTTCAGGGTCCGCGGGTCCCCACTTGTATTTGCCGTCTTCGCCAATATAGAAATCAGCAGGCGATTGGCTATGTGCATAGACTGCCCATGGGAAAAGGAAAGCCATGTTACCAGTCCGTACTTCAATAGGCACAAGTTTGTCGCCAACGTTGCCCGGATCTTTCTCCTTTATTTGACGAGCTATATCCATAAGTTCGTTAATTGTATATGCATCCTTTATTTCTATTCCTATTTGCTCCATCCAGTCTTTTCTCATGTAAACTCCCATATGGTTTGGAAGCACTTCAGAAGGTTTGTTCATTGCAAATCTAGGTTTTGGCAGGCAGTATGTACCGCCGAATAATTCATCCAGTTTAGGGCCTATTACAGTACTTTCATAAGCTTTAGCAATATTAGGCCACCTGGTTTTCCAGTCGTCAGGAAGTTTCCGTATAAGCTCTTGCTCAACATATGCGGCATATTCACCATGCACATAATTCCATGTTGCTATATCAGGCATATCACTGGAATTGATCCAGATTCGCAATTTTTCAGCCCAGTTGTCCCAAGTCAGAGGAATCATATTCCATTCAATGTTAAACTTTTCGCACCATTGCTGTGAAAATTCATCGGCATTATAATCGGTTCCTTCATTAACCATAACGCTTGCCCAGTCGATCACCATTTTCTTACTGTACTTATCGGTTGTTGTATCGGTTTTGGCTGAGCCTGGCCCCGAAGATTGCTGCACAGGTTGGGCCGGAGAATCATTTTTGCTATTGCATCCCGCGGTAAATGTCAGCAGAAGGACAGCAGCAATAATAAAGCTTACAGTTTTTCTCATTACAATACCTCCTTTGAATTTTTATAAAAAGTTCTATTATACCGGTTGCCCGGTTTTTTACTAAGATTTTATTGCACCGATAAGCACTCCTTTTACGAAATGTTTTTGAAGAAATGGAAAAATGCACATTACAGGAAGCATGGTAAATACCACGGCACACATTTTAAGACCGTTGGTAAACTTAAATTCTTCAAGAATTGCTCCAGAGCTTGCTGCATGGGCACGAACCTGCGAATCAATAACTATACTCCTTAAAATCAGCTGAAGAGGCTGTAAATTTGCATCTCTTATGAAAATCATCGAGTAATACCATTCATTCCATCTGTCAACAGAATAAAATAACGTGATTGTTGCGATAATTGGCATGGAAAGAGGGAGAATTATACGGAATAAAATTTTCCATTCACCGGCACCATCAAGTTTTGCTGATTCAATTAATGCTTCAGGAAGAGTAGAGAAGTAATTGCGCATGACTATCATGTAGAAGGTATTAATGCCATAAGCCAGTATAACCGACCAAATTGTATTTGTAAGTTTTAATTCCTTGATAAGTATATACATGGGGATAACCCCGCCATTAAAAATCATTGTAAACAATACCAGGTAAAAAATAAATTTTCTGCCTGGAAATCCTTTTCTGCTAAGCCCATAGGAAAAACTGGTGGTAAGAAGCAAATTAATGGGCAGGCCGATAAGAAGTATTATTAATGTGGTTCTGTAACCTATAAGGACACGGCCGTCTTTAACAAGATCATAGTAGTTTTTCAGGGTTGGTTTTTTCGGGAAAATTAAAAAGGGAGTCTGGAGATATTCCTGCTGTGATGTAAATGAAATTACAAAGACATTTATAAAAGGAATCAATATGGACAATACAACTATTGTCAATATTATAATCAATACAATATCAAACATTGAGATTTTATTAAAATTAGCATATTTTTTATCCTTTCGAAAGATTAACATAACGGTCTCCTTCCTTTATCATCCTATAAGCCCTTCTCCGCCCATAAGCTTGGCAGCACGGTCTGCTGTAAGAAGCAAAATCATATTGATTACTGCGCGGAATAAGCTGACAGCGGTGGAAAATGAAAAATCAGGTGCAGACTGAAATGTTATTCTGTATATATACATGTCTAATATTTCGGATACATCACGAACCGCTGCGTTTGAAAGGTTGAAAACCTGATCAAAACCGGCTGACATAAGATTTCCAATAGTTAATATCAGCATGATTGATATGGTTGGCATGATATTCGGCAGTGTTACATAGAGAATGTTTTGAATACGTGTGGCGCCATCGATTTTAGAAGCTTCATATTGTTCTGGATTAATACCCGCAATTGCGGCAAGATAAATAATTGCATACCATCCCGTTGTTTTCCAGATTTCTGTAATATAAAGCATTGGAATAAAGATTTTCCCGTTACCAAGGAAGTTTATTGTCCTGCCCGATAACATCGCAATTAAACTGTTAACCGGTCCGTTATAACCAAAAAAGTTAATCATAACGCTTGAGACCACAACCCATGACAGAAACTGGGGAAAAGTGGCGACAGTCTGGACAACTCTTTTAAAACGATGGAACTGAATTTCATTAATCATTAGCGCTAATATTATAGGGGCGCAAAAACCGGCAAGCACTCTCCCTATATTTATATAAAGAGTTTTCCATACAGAGGCAAGAAAAGAAGGATCGCGGAAAACATAGATGTAATTCTCAAAACCGCACCATGGACTGCCCCAAATACCTTTACTTGCTTTATAAGTTTTAAATGCAAGTGTAAGTCCCCCCATTGGTCCATAGGCAAAGATAATATACCAGACCAGGCCGGGCAGCAGCAAACTGTAAATCATTCTGTTTTTCCATATATTCTTTGCCAAATTCCGTATTGATGACATTTTGTTACCCCCTTATGGTTTAATTATAGAGTTTCATTATAATAAAACACAGGGAGGCATTTATGATTCTGTGGTCTTTTTTTATGGTTTATCTATAAAAAAGACAATATAAACAGCATGTTCTTTGTGAATAATATATAAGCATGGTTTTGCAGGATGTTTAATCCTGATAAAAAGTTTCTAAACACTGGTAATTTATATGTTATAATTGTTTTAGTTCAGGGCAAAGGGGTGCCATATGTTCATGTCACTGAAAAACATCTCATTAAAAGCGCTTATATATATTAGTACAGGCATAATGGCGTTTTTCCTTGTATTACTGGTTGGGATATATTTTTACACATTTTCCATGGAATTAAAAGGACAGGTCCAGGCATCGTTTGAATCATTGGCAGACAGTATAGAAGCAAGATTAATAGAATGTGTTGAAAGCATTAATGAATCTGCAAAACAGTATGCGTATTCCAGCGATATTCAAACAATTACTTTTTTTAATGACCCCGAAGAATATTTTATGGCGGCGGATCCCGCTGAGGATGTTGTAAACTTTATTCTGAAAAGCAATCCAAATATTGCTGCGATATATACATATAATAAGAATGGCAGAATTTTTTCAAGTGATTCATCAAAAAGATGGATATTCAGCCAGGCGCTGGAGGAATGCGGGTTAGATAAAGGGGTTACTGTCAATACTCCTTTTTTCAGTACTCTTTTTTATAATGATGGTTTTAAAAGTAAGCCGTATGTAATTTATTTTTACCCTTTTTATAATGTCAGGGATGGGAAATTTGAAAGAATCGAAAGCGCCATCTGTGCGATTCTATGCGATCTGAACCACCTGATAAGCTGGCTTGATATTGATAAGTCAACACGGAGTGCAATGGCAATACTGTATGAGAATAGTATCGTCCTGTCAAACCGTAACCTGACCGAAGCTGAGATAAATGCACTGGTAAATATTGTGAATGGACGGGGGAAAGTTAACATAGGAAAGGAAAAATACTTAAGCAATTCGGTCAATTTGCCGCAATTTGGATGGCAATTAATATACATGGTTCCTGAGAAAGATTTATTGGGAGGTATTATACGTGTAAGAAATATAAGTTATGTTTTGCTTTCAGTCGTGATGGTTCTGAATTTCGTTATGATGATGCAGATTTTCAAGTTTATTACCCGGCCTATACAACAGATTGTTGATGATGTCAGGTCAGTTAGGAAAGGAGAATGCACAAGAATCAGGCCTGCAAAAGTTCTTGAACTGCAGGAACTTTCAAATGGGATTAACCGTATGCTGGAGAGCATTGAACAGGCGCACTCAAAAGAACGTGAAGCCCAGAGCAAACTTTACCGCGCCATTATCGAACAGAAACAAGCCCTGATATATGCCTACAGAAGCCAGATTAATCCCCATTTTCTTTTCAATACCATGGAGTGCATGAGAAGCATGGCAAGGCATTATAATGCTAAGCCGCTTGAAAAGGTCATCAGTTCATTATCTGCAATGTTTCGGTATTCTTTACGTTCAAATACTGTTGTTACCTTAAGCGAAGAAATCGATCATTTAAAAAACTATGTTGGTTTTATGAAGCTGAGAACAAACGGAAGCTTTGAACTGCGCATGTTTGTGCCTGCAGAAACATTCAGCCACCCCATATTAGCCATGTGCCTGCAACCAATAGTGGAAAACTCAATAACTCATGGGTTTGTTGACAAAGGTAAGGATGAACCCAAAATAATCCAGTTGCAAAGCTGGATTGGAAATGATGGCACAGAAAGTATGTTGCATGTCAGGATTAGCGATAATGGATGCGGAATACCCGAAGAAAAGCTTAACCAGCTTAAATCTAACATGGAGTCAGATAATAATGTTGAGAAAAAATACAGTATAGGTCTGTACAATATTTCAAAAAGACTGAAGCTTGTTTTTGGTGACCAAAGCAGGTTAAAAATAAAATCCCGCCATAATTATTATACATCTGTTGAACTGATAGTTCCAAAGCAACCCCGGGATACATCACTTGAGGAAGGAGAAGCGGTATAGCTGCCTTTGCGTATTTTTTCGCGGTACAAGGAGGGGGAGATGCCGAATCTCCTTTTAAACAGTTTCCCAAAGTAGCTATAGTCTGTATATCCCAGCTGTAAAGCAATATCTTTAAGCTCAAGAGTTGTATTCAGGAGTAACCTTGCTGCATAAAAAGTTTTAATGTCCTGTATAAAATTTGTTATAGTGCGATCGGTATTCTTTTTAAACATTGCGCTCAAATATGTTTCAGACAAATAGAATTCTGAAACCAAATCAGCAAGAGTCAGGTTCATTGATACTGAACGGCAAATAAACAGCTGGATTTCTGCAGCCAAAGGATTGCTTGAAAATGTAAAACCAAAATTCAATGAACATTTCGCGTCATTTAGCATAGCCGGGAAAGTTGTAAAATCTGAGTAAAGTCTGCTGAAACCAATTCCATTCAATGGGTCAGGTTTAACTGATGAGGTTAATGCATATATTTGATCTCTGGCCTGAGCAGACAGCAAAAATGCAGCAGGTTCCCCTTTTATTAGTAAAGGCGTGCTGGTTATTGCGTATTGATCAAAAGATATATCTGATGGATGATCACAAAGAGCCAGACAACAGAACGGGTACCTTGCTGCTGTTTTAAACAGTTGCTCAATTTTTGCAGATATTAAGTAGGGTTCATTAGGATTAACCGACACAGGCCCGTTTCGTTTCTTAAATTTTTCATCGAGCAGGCGAATGGTATTTTCTACTTCATTCTCATCAAAGGGTTTAAGAATATACTGGCATGCGCCATATTCAAGAGCCTTGCGGGCTGCTTCAAAATCACGGTAAGCGCTTATAAATACTATTTCAGAGTCTATGTTGTTTTCTTTTAAATAAGCAGTGAGCTGGACTCCGGACATTTTTGGCATACGTATATCGGTAAAAATTACATCAGGCTTGATACGTATAATCTCTTCCAGTGCTACCTCAGGGTCGGTGAATTTTGCCACAATAGCAAAACCCGATTTGTTCCAGTCAATAAGTTCTTCTAAACCCGAGAGCGCCCACGGTTCATCATCTACAAGCACAACCCGATACATATATTTCATCCTTACCGTTTATCGTTTTGAAATATTTTTCCGTTAATTCCTGTAAGAACATACAACAAAAGAGTTTTACAGCATACCACTGAATAGAAAACAAGGTTACTGGTGACTGAATATACACCTGTATGCTTTTAATATAAATATAATTGTCAAAATCAGTTTTTGTCAAGCTAATCACAATTTAGTCGTTTCTAAATCAATATATGCAGGAAAAAATCTGTGATTGGAAATAATTATTAGAAATGATATAATCAATTGTAGTTCATCAAACAAGGATTAGGACAAAAATGTATATTGCATTAATACGGACTGACATGAGTACTGGGTAAAATAGTGCAATAATTTTCCGATATATGTTTGCTTGTCTGAGGCAATCGGTTTTATATGAAGGAAACATCGCATATATCATTTTAAATGTATTTCGGGGAGGTTTTAAAATGTTGAAAAAATTATTTGGCAAAACACAGGAGGGTGTCGAAGTTTATCTTTATACCATCGGAAACTCCGGCGGAATGAAGGCAGAAATAATTAATTACGGTGGAATAATTGTTTCATTGCATGTTCCAGGTAAGGACGGGAAACTGGAAGATGTTGTACTGGGCTGCGATAGTATGGAGGATTATGACAACAGCCCGTATTTTGGCGCCATTGTAGGTCGCCATGCCAACCGTATAGAAAATGCGGTGTTCGAGTTGAATGGCAAGGAATATAAACTTGCTAAGAATGACGGGAACAATCATTTACACGGCGGGATGAAAGGCTTTAATAAAGTAGCCTGGGATGTTGTAGAGCATAATAATAACACTCTGAAACTTCATTACCTGAGTGCCGATGGAGAGGAAGGATATCCGGGAAATCTTGATATTACTGTTACATATACAATTACAGATGATAACGGCCTGGTAATTGATTATAAAGCGAAATCCGATTCGGACACTGTTGTAAATCTTACAAACCATAGCTATTTCAACCTTTCAGGACACAATTCGGGAAATATTTTAAAACATCAGCTGAAAATAAATGCAAACAAGTTTACCGTTAATAATGCCGAATGCATACCTACCGGAGAAATAAAAAGCGTAGAGGGAACACCAATGGATTTCAGAGATTTTAAACCCCTTGAGCAGGGAATAACGTCAGACGATGTTCATATTAAGTGTTTTGAAGGGTATGATCATAACTTCGTATTGAATGTAAGCGGGAAGGAGCCTGAGCTTGCCGCGGAGCTTTATGACCCTGCAAGCGGTCGAAGAATGAAGGTTTACACAACAAAACCAGGGGTACAGTTATACACAGGGAATAAGTTAAGCGATAAAATTGCAGGAAAAGGTGGTATACGATATAACAAGTGGAGCGGGTTATGCCTTGAAACGCAGTTTTTCCCAAATGCAATGAAACATAAACATTTTCCGTCGCCGGTATTAAAGGCAGGAGAACTTTACCACCATATAACGATATATAAATTTGAATAATTTTCGGGGAAATTCCGTGCATTATCAAAGATTTATAGCTGCCGGGCAGAATTCCATGTGCGAAGTCTGCCTGGTCAAGTCTTTCGGTTGGAGTATTCGCATTCATACTGTTTTAGTCTTAACAATACTTCCTGCAAAATGGTGTAAACCAGGTTTATATTTGGATTTGCATTCAAAGTAATCTAGCTTAATGAAAAATTTGATAATGGACTTCATTATTAACACAAAAAAGGATTTTTTAAATATTGCCCGGGAAATGGCAAATGTAATGCCTTGAAGTTAAGGAATTTTTCAGTATCCCTGTACTCCGAAAAAAGTGAGAAACAATTGTCAAAGCTTTACAGCATTAATACAGAACCGGGTAAAATTTAACAAATCCTGAATATCCGGCCAGTATCAAAAATGAATGTTGTTATCACAAAATGATGCAATAATAAACTGATGATTTGGCTCTACGTTATTTTTAGCTTTTTAAAACATTCGGCAATTTATAATTTGATGGAAAGGGGTTAACAGCTTGGGTTCTGAGAGCAAAAAGTAAAAAATAATTAAAAAAGGGTGAGGTCAGGTATGTTGAAAAGAATGTCAACAAAAAAAGAATGTCTGGCATTTTTAACTGTAATGCAATTTAAAAATACCCGCACCCTATTAGCAAAGGTGCGGGTATTTTTATCAGATATCCCAGCCGGGTAAATATTTCTTTGTATTTTTCAGCATATCGTTGTAAAGTTTCCATGCGTCATTTATGCTTATTGTAACCAGCGGGTCATTGGCAAATGCTCTGAAGCCAAGCTCTTTGTCTTTTTTCAATGCAGCCTTAAGTGTTGTTTCCTGATTAATTACATGCCTGTAAACAAGGCTTTGAACATCATCCGGGAGGCTTCCTGCCTGTACAGGCTGTACAGAGTTGTGGCTGAATACTGCATTAGTCTCTACAACGGCGCCCATTGGCAGATTGGCTACCTGACCCCTGTTAGGAAGGTTTACATTAGTTACCAATTCTCCCAAACCACAGATGGCTTTTATCTGAAGAACACCTTCTTCACCTGTCTGTTTTAATTCAAAGGATTCCTCGCCGTTAATAAGACGCTCGCTTCTTGCTTTCCTTTCCTTAAGGTTTTCTTTTCTCCAGCTGACGGTGGTTAAACCAAACATCCAGGATCTTACCGTTTCAGGATCTTTTAAATACCAAGGCGGGCAAAATTCGGCCAAATGCCTGTCTCCTGCTGCTGCGATTAGTCCGTAGCGTTTAAACAAATCGAATTTAACACGGTTTGCAGAGGCAAATGAATCATTCATCCAATGGCCTTTGCTTGTTTTCTCGAAACCTGTCTCATAGTACTTGTCAACAAACTCCCTATATATAGGGAACAGATCAATTCCCTGGTACGTGGCTTTATCCAGCCAGGTAAAATGGTTAATGCCAAGGACGTTTACTTTTATGTCTCTTCTGTGACCTGCTTCAATGCCTTCAATATCAAGAAGGGCGGATTTTAATAAATCCTGTGTACCGAAAACTTCATGGCAGCAACCGAAAGCTTTAATCTGGGGGAAAACTTCATATAATGTGCGAACGCATAAAGTCATCGGGTTTGTATAGTTAATAACCCATGCTTCCGGAGCCCACTGTTTAATGGCATTGGCTATTTCAACATACATGGGAATTGTGCGTAATGCGCGTACATGACCGCCAGGACCAACGGTATCCCCAACCGATTGATAAATTCCGTATTTTTCAGGCAGATGTACATCGGATTCCATTTCGTCAAAAGTTCCTGGCAAAATGGATATGATTACAAAATCAACACCTTTTAGTGCTTCTTCCAATGTGTCAACCGCTACATAATCCCAGTGGCTTTTAACATTTGGATTGCTTTTTAAAAGGTTTCCGATTTTTTCATTCCTGAATGCAGCGTCCTTGTCAATATCATAGAGCCTTACCGTTCCGGACAGCTGCTCTTCCATCGCAAGATCACTCATCAGGCCCCATGCCCAACCCATGGAACCTCCGCCAATATATGCTATTTTAATATCCTTGACTTTGTTATCTGTTTTTACCATATTGATTCCTCCAAATAAAGATTTTGGATATAATATACATTATGATACACAGTGATTATATATCAAAATATATTTAATTTCTCGCTTTTAATTGCGCATACATAGAAATTTCAACAAATTTTGCTTTTAGTGTACCGTGACTGATAAAAGCATAAAGATGTCCTTTTAATGGCATTCCTTTCGTACGGTAAATTAACGCTGTCATAACAAGGTGAAGCAATTGCAAGCAATTGTTTCGGTTGCTATAATATGATTATATCCTATATATTGAAAGTTATGAAAATTAACAGAAATGACCATGCGATAATACGTCTGCTGAAATACGTGCGGAAATTGCCCGAAAAAAAACCGAAGTTAAGGAGTTATATGGACGAAGAGTTAAAAGTATATAACAGTCTCGAACAGCCCTTCTACATTACAAGGCAAAAGCATGACAGTATATATAACATGCCGGCATGCCATTACCACAATGTATATGAAATATACTATTTACTTGAAGGGCGCAGGAATTATTTTATACAAAACAAAATATATCCGGTTGTAAAAGGGGACATTGTTCTCATTAACATTCATGATATCCATAAAACAATGGACTTTAACAATTCTTCCCACGAAAGAATTTTGATTAATTTTCAGAAGGATTTTATTGCACCTCTGCTGGAAACTGAAGATAATTTATTAGACTGTTTCCTCAGCGAGCATAAGGTTATCCATTTGAATGTTTCGGAGCAAAGTTTTGTTCAGTCCATACTTATGAAGCTGCTTGAAGAAGACAGGAAAAAGCAGAAGGGTTACCGCACCTATGAGAAAATACTTCTCACAGAGCTGCTGTTGTTTATTAACAGGAACATGGACAAGTTTAACGAGCAGGAAAGGTATAGCAGCAGTATTCAGAATAAAATGTCCGAAGTAGCCCTTTTTTTAATGGAAAACTATATGAAAAAGCTTTCACTGAAGCAGGTCGCCGATAAGTTTTATATAACACCAAGCCATCTGAGCAGGTCTTTTAAAAAGACAACAGGCTTTACATTTATTGAATATTTAAACAGCATCCGCATAAAGGAGGCAAGAAAGCTGTTAAAGGAAACGGGGAAAAGCGTAATGGAAATTGCCGAATTAACCGGTTTCGAAAACCAGACCCATTTTGGCAGGGTATTTAAGCAGATGACAGGGATGTCCCCGTTGCAATTCAGAAAGCAACCGAGGTTTTAAACCTATATTACAGTGTAACACCGTCTTTGAAAATTGCAATTTCCCTGTAACCGTTCACCTCATTTTTTGCTTTTGCTTCACCCGAAGCAATCTTCAGCAAAAGGCAGAACAAATCATAAGCAAGATCATTCAGCGGGATTCCGTCAAGAAGAACACCTGCGTTGAAATCAATCCAGCCGGGTTTCAAATCATATAACCGGGTGTTTGAAGAAATCTTCAATGTAGGTACCGGACCACCCAGGGGAGTTCCCCGGCCGGTTGTAAACAGGATCAGATGTGCACCCGAAGCCGCCAGGTTTGTTACCGAAACTATATCATTTCCCGGTCCATTTAGTATATTCAATCCATTATATTTAATCTGCCCGCCGAAATCCAGAACATCTACAACCAAACCGGTACCGCCCTTATAAGTGCATCCCAGGGACTTTTCCTCGAGCGTTGTAATACCTCCGTCCCTGTTACCGGGGGAGGGGTTTTCATAAATGGGCTGATTATGCGCTATGAAATACTTTTTGAAATTATTTATTAGATTCACCATTTTATTGAATACAGCTTCATCAATACAGCGGTTCATGAGAATGGTTTCTGCTCCGAACATCTCGGGAACTTCGGTCAGGATGGCTGAGCCGCCATGCTGGATTATAATGTCTGACAATGCCCCAACCAACGGGTTTGCGGTAATGCCCGAGAAAGCGTCAGAACCTCCGCATTTTAAACCTATAATAAGGCCTGAAACCGGGCATGGCTCACGTTTAAAACTTTCGGCATACTTTACAAGCTCCCCGATTAATGAAAGGCCTGCATCAATATCATTTTCAACTTCCTGCAGCGAAAGAAACCTAATGCGTTCTTCGCTGTACAATTTGCCAGAAGACATGAGAAATTGCCTGAATGAAGCTATATTGTTATTTTCGCAGCCTAAGCCGAGTACCAGAACACCTGCTGCATTCGGATGGTTTACAAGCCCGGCAAGTATTTTCCTGGTGGTGTTAAGATCATCCCCAAGCTGGGAACAGCCGTATGGATGAACAAAAGTATACACTCCGTCCACACGGCCGTGATAGAGCCTGTCTGCTTCCTGTGCAAGCCTTTCAGCCACCCTGTTTACACAGCCTACAGTGTTTATAATCCATATTTCATTACGTATCCCTGTTCTGCCGTTTTCTCTTTTATACCCCATGAAGGTTGCATGCTTCTTTTTATATGAAGGAATATAAGGCTTTTTGTACGTATAGTCCAATAAGCCGTCAAGATTTGTCCGTATATTGTGAGAATGGACATGACTTCCGGCTGGGATATCACAAATTGCCTGACCTATCGGGAAGGCGTATTTTATTATATTTTCACCTTTTTTAATATCCTTTAAGGCAATCTTGTGGCCCGTCTGGATATCATCCAGAGCTGTTATATTATAATGTCCGAAACTGTAACTGAATCCTTTTTTCAGATGTCTCAATGCAATTGCAACATTATCGGTATCATTCACTGCCAAAATTTCATTTTTCATTATGATGCCTGCTTTCATAAATTCTGTGGATGTGGTAATATCGTACATAAAGTCCTGCTCGGTATTGAATAAGTAAGCGCTTACAATTATAATATATTTGTAGAATATGTGTAAAGCTTAACCAATGCAAAAATCATATAAAATAAAGGAGAATAATTATGGGTAACTGGAAAAGCTTTGTGAAAAATTATTGTTCAAAAGAAACCAATGCTGACTTTCTCAGGGCAGAAGCCGAAAAGGAATTCTCAGACCATGGTGTTTATCCGCGTTCAATTAACGAAGTAGGAAAAGCTCTTGTAATGATGGTTCGTGGAGATACGGAAAAATACCTTGTGGTTGTAGGGGATGATAACAGGCTTCAAAATCTTAAAGGCACTGAAACAGAAGAGGATGGTCTGAAGATAAAGGTTTGCCCGCTGACAAACGAAAACTGCAACGTAATTAGATCAATTTTTCCATATACCAATCCTCAGCCGCACAGGGGCAGAAATATAACCATCGGCCTTGGAGATCGCCTTGGACTGGCTTCTCCGGGACATATTGAGACAGTCCGGAATTTGGATGTATTCCCTGTACTGTCCCAGCAATCCATAAGAGAATTGAACCTGACAGGAAGGACTTATGAGGACGTTATTTCAGCAGCAGCATGGGCGGTATTCCAGGAAGGATATACAAAGGGTTATGGTGCAGACGGCGATCACCTTAAAACCGCCGATGAAGTAAAAATGTCCTTAAACGTTGGCATGACAATGATTACTCTTGATTGCTCCGAGCATATCGACAATTCTGCCGCAAATGCAGATATATCTGTACTTAGGGATAAGTACTCCAGATTTTCGAAAGAAGAACGTGAAAAGTGGGAAGAAAAATATGCGGATAAAACTATCAGCATAGGGAATTACAGTTTCCATGTTTCCTCAGATGATTTGGTTCGTATGGCCTGTGTTTATGGAGGGGCTATCCATCATACTCTCGATATTTATCATAACATAATAGCAAAATGCGGAAGACCAATAGATTTTGAAATGTCAATTGACGAAACGCTGACACCTACGTCACCTGCATCCCATTATTTCGTAGCTGCAGAGCTGATTGACGCAGGTGTTGAAATAACCAGCCTTGCACCAAGATTCTGCGGTGAATTCCAGAAAGGTATAGATTATATTGGCGATTTGAAGCAGTTTACCGAGGAATTTACAGTACATGCAGCAATTGCAGATCACTTCGGATATAAGATCAGTGTCCATTCAGGAAGTGACAAGTTTACCGTATTCCCTGTTGTCGGCGAAAAAACTAATGGCAAGTATCACCTGAAAACGGCCGGTACAAACTGGCTGGAAGCAGTAAGAGTAATTGCAAGGCACAAGCCCGATCTATACAGAAGAATGCATGCCTTTGCACTGGAACATCTTGAGGAAGCAAAGAAGTATTACCACATCGGTGCCAAGGTGGAGAATATACCCGCCCTGGATGAGCTGAAGGATTCAGAGCTTCCCGAGCTTATGAACAAGGATGATTCAAGGCAGGTATTGCATATTACTTACGGTCTTATATTGCAGGCAAAGGATGCAAATGGAAAATCCTTGTTTAAGGATGAATTATACAGTGTTTTATACGAATATGAAGAAGAATACAGAGAGGCATTAAAGAAACACATTGGAAGACATCTTAAGCTGCTTGGAATACAGGCTTAAGACAGTGAACAGGCCTTATCTTATTCACGATTAATACATTAAGTTATAAACCTGTGGCAGGCAGGGGGTAAACTCTGCCTGCCTGGTTTTAGAAATAGTTTTTTGATAAAGGATAAAAATTTACTTATGGAAAGTTTACAAACCTATATAACTGTTTATTTAATATTAATAAATATTACCGGATTTCTTATAACCGGACTTGATAAATACTGGGCCATACATAAAAAATGGAGAATGGCGGAAAAAAGGTTTATGTTACTGGCCGTACTGGGCGGCGGCCTGGGTGTTTACATAGGTTGCCGTATTTTTCATCATAAAACGCGGCATCAAAAATTTATGATAGGCATTCCTGCAATATGCATTATAGAAACAGCAGTTATACTTTTTTTGGCTGGAAAATTTTAACCAGATGTTACCTGCATTTCAGTTTTGATTTTCTGATTCAGATTTTAATTCGGCCTGTGCATTTTCATTTGTCTGCCAATCATTAAGAGAAGCAGACTGTAAAATCAGTGTTGTTCAGCTTCCACAGCATGTTGAAACTTCCGATGGCACAATTGCATCGAAGTGTGACTGGGGAGAAATTTTACCTGAGAAAATACATACTTTTATACATTATGAGCGTGAGTTAAGTGAATTTGAAAAACGCGTCCAAATAAACCTTTGGGATAATTTAAAAGCAGAAAACGCACTGCATAAAACAGCGGGTGATTCGGGTGATTTTGGTGACGCAGAGCAACACACTTCGAAGCTATGCTGCATACCATGTAGTCAAGAGCGTGAAGGCGAACGACCCGTGATATGGAGACCCCAACGTTGGATTAATTTATAATTATGAGCGGGTGTTTTGGCAGGTGTTTTGTTGCTCAAGGAGACAAAACACCCGAAGCACGACCCGCGGATTAAAGCATTTTTGCGAGTTTCGGCTTGCCCAAGCTGAACTGCACAGCTCTTTCAAATGAAGCGACAGTTTCCGGTATTGCACAATAATTCTCCAATTACCGGAAAGAGATGCTGCGAATTCCGTCAATAAAGCTTCGCATAATTTAAATTATGTGCCATAAGCGTTTTTAATTTTACTTGACAATAGAGAACACGAGTATTATTATGGTATTAATTCAATTGGATATATGCCTGCGGGAGCCGGAAATGA